>Ga0302279_10000335_pt1 | contig 68876 bp, 61 predicted proteins | sample III_Bog_N3_3_FD_194541 | JGI IMG/M metagenome (GOLD analysis project Ga0302279, IMG submission 194541) | Peat permafrost microbial communities from Stordalen Mire near Abisko, Sweden - III_Bog_N3_3 | ecosystem: Environmental > Terrestrial > Soil > Wetlands > Peat | place: Sweden: Abisko... | reverse complement strand
TCACCGTCGGTGACGGCGAATGGGTCATCACCAGTTACCTTGCCGCCAACGCGATCATCCTGCCCATCACCGGCTGGCTGATCGCACATCTTGGGCGCCGCAACTATTTCCTGCTTTCTATCGCCGTATTCACCCTCGCCTCGGGACTATGCGGCACCGCCACGAGTCTCGGCCAACTGATTCTGTTCCGCGTCCTCCAGGGTCTTGCGGGCGGTGGTCTTCAGCCATCCAGCCAGGGCGTGCTGCTGGACGCCTTCCCGGTCGAGCGGCAAGGCATGGCCATGACGCTGTTCGGGCTGGCCGCGCTGATCGCGCCCGTCGTCGGACCGACGCTCGGCGGCTGGATAACCGACAGCTACTCCTGGCGGTGGGTGTTCTGGATCAACGTCCCCGTCGGCCTCCTGGCCCTGGCTGCGTGTGCCCTCACACTCCAGGACCCCGATTACCTCACCGCACAGCGCAGGGACTTGCGGAGCCGACCGTTCAGCTTTGACGGCGTTGGCCTGTCACTGCTGGTCATCGTCATCGTCTGTTGGGAGGTGATGCTTAGCAAGGGCCAGGAATGGGACTGGCTGGGCGACCCGTCCTGGCGTGTGCAGACCCTGGCGATCTTGTTCGCCGTCGGCCTGGCCGGCCTGATCTTCTGGGAACTGCGCCATTTGAATCCGGTCGTCAATGTCCGTCCGTTGCGAGAGCGGAATTTCGCCGCCTGCTGCATCATCATTTTTGGCGCTTTCGCGGTGCTGTACGCTGCCAGCACCTCGTTGCCTGCCTTGCTCCAGTCGCTGTTCGGCTACGATGCACTGAGCGCCGGACTGGTCATGTCGCCGGCCGGCTTCTTTGCCGTCATCGCCATGCCGTTCGTGGGGCGCATGCTCGGTCGTGGAACCGATGCGCGGTGGGTGATTGGCGCGGGTCTCTTGACCATGGCCGCGGGGAATTACTGGATGTCGCAGATGAACCTGGACATCAGTCCGGGGGAGGCCGTCTGGCCGCGGGTGGTGCTGATCATCGGGCTTGCGATGTGCTTCGCCCCCGCAAACGTGGCGGCCTACCTCTACACGCCGGTCGCGCTGCGCGGCGCGGCGGTCGGCCTGTTGAGTCTCCTGCGCAACGAGGGCGGCAGTGTAGGGACCTCGCTGGCTCAGACGATCCAGGAGCGCCGTGACCAGTTCCACAGCCTCCGTCTTGGCGAATCGCTCGATCCCTTCAACCCGGCTGCGCAGACCTTCCTTGATCACGCGTCCGGACCGTTCCTGCAGCAGACCGGCGATCCGGTCGCCGCGCAGCAACTGGCCTTGCAGACGCTCGCTAACCTGCGCGAGCAACAGGCATCGGCGCTCGCCTACTTCGATGTGTTCTGGGTGCTGGCCGTTGTGATGTTTGCGCTGGTGTTCGTTGTGCTGTTCATGAAGCGCTCCGTCGCAGAGAAAGGCGCCCGGATCAGCTCCGGGTAACTCGGATCGGCCCCGAGTAAAGTGAGCACGCGCCCGGTTGGAAAAATGGGTTCCTGCTATTTTGGAATCATTCAAGATTTTGGCTTGGTCAAGGAGATTTGTTATGGAAGACCGAGAGATTCGAGCGGCTCTGGATCGCCACTGGACCGCCTCCGATGCGAACGGCTTCGAGAAGGAGCACCAGATTTACCGAGAGGACGCGGTGCTCGAATATCCGCAATCGGGCGAGCGCATCCGCGGGCGGCAGAAGATTCAGTCGTCCCGCGCCGCGCAGCCGAACCAGAAACGCTTCACAGTGCGGCGGATAATCGGCGCGGGAGAGCTGTGGGTCACTGAATTTGTCCTGACCTATGACGGTCGGCCGTCTTACACCGTGAGCATCATGGAGTTCCTCGATGGGAAGGTGGCCCGGGAGACCCAGTATTTCGGCGATCCGTTCGAGCCGGGGCCTTCGCGCGCGCAATGGGTCGAGCGGATGCCCTGAAACCTGGCTCTGCCGCTCTCTCTCTCGCTCGGAGCTGCCGATTGATACGGTCTTTCTTGCCCGCTATCTCATTGGCAAAGTATTGGTGCGGGAGTTGCCGGAAGGCGTCGCCAGCGGCCGTATTATTGAAACGGAGGCGTATGTTGTCGGTGACGCCGCCGGGCACGCCTACCGGGGGATGACCCGGCGTAATCGTTCGCTGTTCCTCGAGCGTGGGCACGCCTATATTTATCTCGCCTATGGCATCTCATACATGCTGAATGTCTCGAGCGAGATGCCTGGGATCGGCGCTGGCGTCCTGATCAGGGCGCTCGAGCCGCTCGAAGGGATCCCGATCATGCGGTTAAATCGCGGCATCGAGCGCTTGCGCGACCTGGCGCGAGGACCAGGAAGGCTCACCGCGGCGTTGCGGGTCGATCGTTGCCTCGATGGACTCGATCTTTGCCGAGAAGGCCCTCTATGGCTCAGATGCGATAACCACGAACCCAGCGAAATCGGACAGAGCGTTAGGATCGGCATTTCGCGGGATGCGAACCGCCTCCTGCGATTTTATCTTCGGGGCAGTCCCCTCGTTAGCGGTCCGAGATCGCTCAAGGAATAATCGGCAGGCCGCGTCCGCCGAAGCGAGGAGATCAGAGGCCGTGGCCGCCGCGACGGCCGCTTTCCCCGGCCTCGGCCTCCGCCATCCCGATAAATGGGGCCTCATTTCGGGCCTTGAAGGCAACCGATCGCCGCGTTACGTGTAACGCATGGAAGCCCGCGCATCATCCCGCGAAAGGATCGCCCGCCATCGTGCCGCCCAGCGCCAGCGCGGCTTGCGGCCGGTCGTTTTGTGGCTGCCCGACGTGAACGACCCCGCCTATCAGGCTCGCCTTGCCGACGAGTGCCGGCGTCTTGCTCACCTCACGGCCGAAGAAGAGGCCATCGCAGACGATTTCGCACAGCTCGCAGCACGGACGGAGGGATGGCGCTAGCGTCAGGCGCGGTTCGGCGCGGCGCCGTGGTGCTGGTCCGGCTGACTCGCGACAAGGCGCGGCCGGCCGTCGTGGTCCGCTCCAACCTGCTCGCCGAGCTATCCTATGCCACGATCTTGCCGATCACCTCCGAGCTACAGGAGGGCGCCAGCATGAGGATCGATGTCGAGCCGAACCCGGAGAACGGGCTGCGTGCCGCGTCGCAGGTGATGGTGGATTGGCCGCAGTCGGTCCGGTTTACGGACATGGGCGGCGCCATCGGCCATCTCGATACGACGATTATGCGGGCTATCACGCGGCAGCTTGCAGTTTTGCTCGGTATCGGGTCGGACAGCGGCAGGACGCGCCGGACGGGCACCGCCGGGCTGGGTGCGTGATACTGTCACGCGGCATTCGTGGCCGGGATACCGCCCCACTCCCCCCGATCCTTTTCCGCGACGACCGCTTCGTCGTGCTGGACAAGCCGTCCGGCCTCCCCGTCCATCCGGGGCCGCGCGGCGGACCGAGCGTTGAAGACTGGTTCCCCCTGCTGTCGCGGCGGCGGGACGGGCCATGGCTCGCGCATCGCCTGGATGCCGACACCTCGGGCTGTCTGGTCATCGCGCTGCGCCGCGCCGCCCTGCTGGCCGCGCAAGCCCAATTCGCCGCCGGCCACGCCCACAAAACCTACTGGGCGGTTGTCGGCGGCGTGCCGCCAACGGAGAACACCGGCACGATCGAGGCCGCGCTGGAGCGCCGCACCGGGCCTGACGGCTGGCGCATGGTCCCGGACCCGAGCGGAAAGCCGGCCGTAACCGACTGGCAAATCCGCGGCCGGGCGGACGGCATCGCCTGGCTGGAACTCACGCCGCGCACCGGACGCACCCACCAGGTCCGGGCGCATTGCGCGCTGCTGGGCGCCCCTGTGCTCGGTGACCCGATCTATGGCGGAGGCCCAGGCACGCTCCACCTCCTGGCCCGCGCGATCACGCTCGATCTCGACCCGAAGCTGACAGCCACGGCGCCACCGCCCCCGCACATGCGCGCCGCACTCTCAAGCTGCGGCTGGAAGGACTGAACCGCCCTCCGCCTAAGCCGCCTTCGCAGCCTCCAGCGCCCGCCAGACGACCTCCGGCGTGGCAGGCATGTCGATATGCGTCACCCCGTCCTCCGCCAGCGCATCAAGCACAGCGTTGATCACCGCCGGAGGGCTGCCGACCGCGCCGGCCTCGCCTGCGCCCTTCACCCCCAGCGGGTTGGTCAGGCACGGGATCTCCAGGAACTCCACCTCGATATCCGGCAGGTCCCCGGCCCGCGGCAGGGCGTAATCCATGAAGCTGCCCGACAGAAGCTGCCCCGAGTCCGGGTCGTAGGCGGTCCGCTCGAACAGCGCCTGACCGGTGCCCTGCGCCACCCCGCCATGCACCTGGCCGCGCACGATCATCGGGTTCACCGCCTTGCCGACGTCATCGCACACCACGTAGCGATCCACGCGAACGACGCCGGTTTCGGGATCGACCTCCACCTCCGCCAGATGGCACCCGTTCGGGAAGGTGTGCGCCTTGATCTGCGCTACCTCCGCCGAGTCCAGCGTAACAGCCTCCTCCCCGGCGACAGCCTTCTGCCGCTGGGTCGCCGCCAGCGTCAGGATGTCGATCCCGCGATCGGTGCCGACGATCGAGAACCGGCCATTCGCGAATGCGATGTCGGCCGGAGCCGCCTCCAGCGCCTCGGCTGCTGCCTGCTTGCCCTTGGTGATCACCGTGTCCGTGGTCAGCACGATCGCCTGCCCCTCGGAATACAGGCTGCGAGCGCCCCCAGTCCCGCCGCCCACCGGGATCGTGTCGGTGTCCCCCTGGCGGATGCGGATCTTGTCCCCGTCGATGCCCAGCCGGTCGGCGGTCAGCATGACATAGGCGGTCTCGTGCCCCTGGCCGGTGGATTGCGTGCCGACATAGACGTCCACGAACCCGTCATCGGCGAAGCGGATCTCGGCGCGTTCGGTGGGATCGCCGCCGGTCGCCTCCAGGTAGTATGCCAGCCCAAGCCCGCGCCGCTTGCCGCGCCCGGCGGCCTCGGCGCGGCGGGCGGGAAAGCCGGCGTAGTCGATCCGTGCCAGCGCGGCGTCCAGCACCAGGCGGAAATCCCCGCTGTCGTAGGTCCGCCCGACCGGCGTCTTGTGAGGCATGGCGCTGGGCGGGACCATGTTCCGCCGGCGCAGCTCGGCGCGGTCGATCCCAAGCTGGCGGGCCGCCGCGTCCACCAGGCGCTCGACCAGATAGTTGGCCTCCGGCCGCCCGGCGCCGCGATAGGCGTCCACCGGCACGGTATGGGTGAATACGCCGATCACATTGGCGTAGACCGCCTGGATGCCATACACGCTGGCCAGGACCCCGCTGCCGGCCCAGGTCGGGATGAACGGCGCGAAGCTGGACAGATACGCGCCCATGTTGGCAACGTTGCGCGTGCGGATCGCGAGAAACATTCCGTCCGCGTCAACCGCCAGCTCGCCCAGCGTGATGTTGTCGCGGCCATGCGTGTCGGCCAGGAACGCCTCGCTGCGATCGGACGCCCATTTCACCGGCCGGCCCAGTTTGCGCGCCGCGTAGCAGGTCAGCACGTGCTCGGCGTACAGGAACAGCTTCATGCCGAACCCGCCGCCGACATCGTTAGTGATCACGCGAAACCGGTCGGGCTGCGTGCCGAACACCGGCCCGAGCAGATCCTTCACCAGCCAGCCGCCTTGCGTGTTCGCATACAGCGTCCAGCGTCCGCTCGCGGCGTCGTGATCGGCGATCGCGACCCGCGCCTCCATCGAGGACACCACGATCCGGTTGTTCACCACCGTCAGGCTGACGACGTGCGCCGCCTTGGCGAACAGCGCGTCGGTCGCGGCCTTGTCGCCGATCTGCCAGTCGAATGAGACGTTGTTGGCGGCCTCGGGCCAGACCAGCGGGGTGCCCGGCTCCATCGCCCGGGCAAGACCGCTGTTGGCGGACTGGATGTCGTAGTCCACCGCGATCAGTTCGGCGGCATCGCGTGCCGCGGCTGCGGTCTCGGCCACGACGAACGCAACCGGGTCGCCGACGTGGCGCACCATGCCATCCGCCAGCACGGGGTGGGGCGGAACAACCTGCTCCGACCCATCGCGATTCTTGACCTTGACGGCGCACGGCATTGGCGCGATGCCGTCGGCGTTTAGATCGGCGGCGGTATAGACGGCCTTCACGCCGGGAACGGTTGCGGCGGCCGAGGTGTCCAGCGCGACGATCCGGGCAGCGGCATGCGGGCTCCGCAGCACTATTCCGTGCAGCATGGCCGGCAGCGATATGTCGTCCGTGTAGCGGCCGCCGCCCTTCAACAGGCGAGGGTCCTCTACCCGGCGCACAGGTTGGGCAAGGCCGAATTTGGTCATGCTGGCTGTCTCCCGGTCCCGTCCTGGTTACCCAAGCATGTACGCGCGCCAGCGAAACACCAAGCGCCGATGGCCAAAACTAGGAGTGAAACGCGGTGACCGACCGCCACCTTTGCATCATGAACGCGGGCTCATCGAGCCTGAAATTCGCCATTTACGAGGTAACCCCGGCCGGCCCCCGGCGCAGCATGCAGGGCGCGGTGGAAGGCATCGGCGAGCCGGAGGCGCGGCTGCGCTTGAGCGATACCGACGGCAAGCCGATGCACGACACGCGGATGCCGGTGGCCAGCCACGCCGTGGCGCTGGCGGCGCTGGAGGAGTTGCGTGACGGGCCGTTCAGCCTCGGCGGACTGCGGGGCTTCGGGCACCGCGTCGTGCATGGCGGCCCCGATTTCACCGCTCCGGTGCGGCTTGACCCGGAGACCATCGCCCGGATCGAGGTGCTCCAGGCGCTGGCGCCGCTACACAACCCGCCGGCGGTGGCGGTGATCAAGACGCTGACGGACCGTTATCCGAACGTCCCGCAAGTTGCCTGCTTCGATACCGCCTTTCATCGCAGCCATCCCCCGGTGGCCGACCACTATGCCATCCCGGACGAGCTGTATCAGGAGGGTGTGCGGCGTTACGGCTTCCACGGCCTGTCCTATGAGTACATCGCCAGCCAATTGGCCGATGTCGCGCCAAGCGTCGCGCTCGGCCGCGTGGTCGTCGCCCATCTTGGCGCCGGCGCGTCGATGTGTGCGCTTGCCGGCGGCCGCAGCATGGACTCGACCATGGGCTTCACCACGGTGGACGGCCTGCCGATGGGCACGCGCTCGGGCGCGATCGATCCGGGGCTGATCCTGTGGCTGCTGAAGACCAAGGGCTGGAGCGTCGAAAAGGTTGACAACTTCGTCCACCGCGAATGCGGGCTGAAGGGGATTTCGGGCATCTCGGCCGACATGCGCACGCTGCTGAACAGCGGCGAGGCGTCGGCCAAGACGGCAGTGGATTATTTCGTCTACCACGTTTGCCAGTTCACCGGCGCATACGCCGCGGCGATGGGCGGGATCGACGCGATGGTGTTCACCGCCGGCATCGGCGAGCGCAGCGCGCCGATCCGCAGCAAGGTCCTCCGCAAGCTCAGCTTCCTCGGCTTCGTGCTCGATGAAGCAGCGAACGAGGCGGGCGGCCCGCTGCTGACCCACCCGGGCTCGCCCCGCGCGGCCTATGCGATCCCGACCGACGAGGAGATCGTGATCGCGCGGCACACCCTGGCGCTGATCGGCAAACGCGCCGCCTGATCGAGCGGTTCTGGTATCGCGCGGCCCTGCGCGATACCAGCGGCTGCGCAATCGTAGGGTCGTGCCATCGCCATGCCGTCAGAACGGCAATGGGCGGAGAAGCGTATCGCCTCGCCTGCCGCACTGTCGTCACTCGCTGTGCCAGACGGGACAGACGGATGTCGGATGCCCGTCTCTGAGCGGCCGTGTCCGAAAGACCGCGGAGGCCATGAGCCGACCCGCGATCAAGACGGGGACCGGTGCCGGACGTCCGTCCGAACGTCAATCGCACATGCCATGACCACGGCGCCACCTCAGCGCTCCAGGAACAGGTTCGGTGCGGGAGGCGACAGCCTCCGGCGGCCCGCGTTGATGTGAATTGCGCCGCAACTGTTAATCACTCGCAAAGGCGATCGTTCCCGGTCTAAGCTGGTTACCAACCAGAACAGAGGAGCCGAAATGAACAAAGTGGCAACGATCGCGGCTGCTGTCATGGCGGCGGCGTGGGCAGGCGTGGCCCCGACCAAGGCAGCGACGATCTCCCAGATGCTGAGCACCGCCAACTGGGCCAACGGGCAGACAAATATCGGCACCGGAAACTTTGCGGCTGGCGGCGGTCCAGCGCCGTTTGACACCATCATCGGCGACAAGACCAACGGACCCGATCCGTTCACGTCCTTCACGTTCTCCGGCTACGGACCGGTCATTGGCACCATCTCATCCGCCACGATCGAACTGGGCCTGTATGACGCCTCGTCGCCAAATCCTGCGGCCGTGGTAAAATTCTTCACCCTGAACGGTACCAGCATCGCGGCTGGTTTGACCGCCGCGTTGGCAGCAACACCCCCGGTCCGCAACGGCGAAATCTACTACGACGTCACTCTCCCGACCACGGTCTTTACCGCCTTGGCGTCAGGCACCTCGACGTTTGCGCTGGGCTTAACCGGCCCGGGGCTGGGGCTGCTTGGAGCATCGAACTTCACCCTGTTCGGGCTCGACTTCGCGACGCTGACGATCAACACGGGGACCACACCGCCGCCAACGGTTGCGGAGCCGGCGGCGGCTGCGCTTCTGCTAACCGGGTTGCTTGGCCTGGTCGCTCTTCGCAGGCGCGGAGCCGGCTGACCATTCCAGCCGGTCGTAGAGCCCGACATCCGCGACCGGCTGGAATCCCAACCGCAGATACAAGCGTCGGGCGGGGTTATTCCGCTCGGCATGCAACACCACGCGCTTGCCGTGGGCGGCCGCTTCGTCCAGCAGGTCCCGCACCAGGTCCCCGCCGATGCCACGCCCACGCCAGGCCGGCAGCAGCGTGATCTCAATCAGCCGGATCTCTTCGGGCGCGCGCTGCACATACAGCCGGCCGATCGGCACCTCCCCGCCGAGCACGACCGAGAACGTCGCATCGCGATAATGCGTGCGGTAATGAGTCCGCTGCAGCGCGAACTGCATACGCAGGAACGCGGCCTTCTCCGGCTCGGGCCACGGCACGCGGGCCATTTCATCGGCCCGGCTGCCGGCGTAGAGCGCAGCGACGAACGCTTCGTCCGCATCCTGCTCGCCCCTGAGCCCGATCGCCGGCAGCATCGGGCGCGCTCAGTCTCGGGTTGGGAAGATTCCCACCAGCGCAATCGCCCAGCCGACCGCCAGGTAGGGCTGCTGGTTGGGGTGCGGCAATGAACTGCCCTGCGACCCGATGGCCGCATTCGACAGGGGCGTGCTCGGCGGCGTGGTGAATAGCGCGTTGCCCCCGGAATCCGCGGCCCAAACCCCGCTGGTCGGCGCGGCCTGGGTGCCCGCGGCGGAGGAGCATGAAACCGGATGCGTGTGCGACGGGATTTGAGTGACGGTCAGCGTCACCGCTGCCTCGCCCAAAGTCTGGCCTTGCGTCAACCCTGTGCCAGCCCCGACGGCCAGGCGTCCTTGCAGGTTCGGCAGCGCAAAATTCGTCCGCCCGTCGCCTCCGTATTGAGTTCCCAGCAGCGCGAACAGCGCCTGGTTCTGGTTGATGGGAAGAAGCTGGCCGTTGCAAAAGGCCCAGCCCTTCGGCGCGAAGCCGAACGACATCATCCGCAACTCGCCGAGAAACTGCTCGCTCATGACCGGGCTCCTTTCAACCGCGTGGCGGGAAGATGCCCGCCAGGGCGATGCAGTAATTGATCGCAAGCGAGGGCTGCATGTTGTCATGCGGCTGGTTGCCGCCGGTCGCGGACAGCGCGCTCGGGGCCATCGCCGCATTGCCGGCTGGCGCATACTCGTTGGCGCCGCCGGCGTCCGTGGCCCAGACATTGCCGCCTGGCGCGTAGGCCGTGCCGTTGCCGCTGTTGCAGGCGGCGACATGGTTGTGGGCGGGCATCTGGGCAACCGTCAGCGTCACCGTGGCTTCCCCCCCGGTTTCCCCGACGGTGCGCGGGGTCAGCCCGGGACCCTCGCCCTGGTGCAGCGGCACGTTGCCCTGCAGGTTGGGCAGCGCGAAATTCGTCGTGCCGTTGCCGCCGTACTGCGTCCCGAGGATGGAAAACAGCGCGGTGTATTGCGAGATCGACAGGAGCTGCCCGGTGCAAGTGGCCCAATTGACCGGGGCAAAATTGAATCCGAAAGCGCGGATCTCGCCGATGTAGGGATCGCTCATGGCCGGTTCCTCCGGTTAGCCTTGCGACGGGAAGATGCCCTGCAGGGCGATGATGAAACTGACCGTCAGGAATGGCTGCATGTTGTCGTGTGGCTGGCTGCCCCCTTGCTGGCCGATGGCGGCCGGGGCCATCGCCGAGCCGTTTGGTGCGGCAGCATACGGAGCAACGTTCTGGCCGCGATCGGCAGCCCAGATCTGGCCGGCGGGGCTCTTCACCGTGCCGCCGGGCGCCCCCTCGGCGGTGTGGCTGTGCGACGGGAGTTGTGCGGTCGTCAGCGTGACGGTCTCGCTGCCGCCGGACTGTCCTTGCACGAAGCCGCCGCCGAGATGGGTCGCAGCCCGGCCGCGCAGATCGGGTAGGGCGAAGGTGCTGGTGCCATTGCCACCATAGGTTGTTCCGATCAGCGCGAACAGTGCTTCGTTTTCCCCGATCGACAGCGTCTGGCCGTCGCAGGTCGCCCATCCTTCGGGGGCAAAGTTGCCACCGAACATCCGAATCTCACCGATGTACGGGTTCCCCATGACGCATCCTCCCTCCACTTGTTTGAACGCAGGGTGCACCAGAATCCGGCGCGGCCGGTACAACTTTCCGCAACGGCAGTCATTGCCGCAGGAGTTCTGCTCAGCGACTCACGGCTTTGTTACAAGGACTTGCCACCTTCGCTTTCGCCGGCGGTGCCGACGAACCGGGCAAGATCGATCGGGAACGGAAACACGATCGTCGAGCTCTTGTCGCCGGCGATCTCGCTCAGCGTGCCGAGATAGCGCAGTTGCATCGCGCCCGGGCTGGCGGACAGCATCCGTGCCGCCGCGGTGAGCTTTTCCGCCGCCTGCTGCTCGCCCTCGGCGTTGATGATTTTCGCCCGGCGCAGACGTTCCGCCTCCGCCTGGCGGCCGATGGCGCGGACCATGCTCTCGTTCAGGTCGACCTGCTTGATCTCGACGCTGGACACTTTGATGCCCCAGGTCTCCGTCTGCGCATCGAGGATTTCCTGGATGTCGCTGTTCAGCCGGTCGCGTTCCGCCAGCATCTCGTCGAGCGTGTGCTTGCCGAGCACCGAGCGCAGCGTCGTCTGTGCAAGCTGGCTGGTCGCCTGCAGGAAGTTCTCCACCTGGATCACTGCCTTGTCGGCATCGACGACGCGGAAATACAGCACCGCGTTGACCTTCGCCGAGACGTTGTCGCGCGAGATGACGTCCTGGCTTGGCACGTCGAGCACGAGCGTGCGCAAATCGACGCGCACGATCTGCTGGATGATCGGAATCACGAAGACGAGTCCAGGGCCTTTGACGCCGGTGAACCGTCCCAGCGTGAACATCACGGCGCGCTGGTATTCGCGCAGCACACGAACCACCGAGGTCGTGACAGCGAGAATCACGATCAGCAGCACCGCATAGGTGGCGCCCAGCAAGTAGGTGGAGATGTCCGAATTCATGTCGCAGCCTCTACCAGCAGGTTGAGCCCGTCTCGGCCGACCACCCGGATCGGCTGACCGACATCCAATGGCCGCTCCGCCCGTGCGTTCCAGAACACGCCATCGACCATCACCTGGCCCTCGGTGCCGTTCCATCGCGTGGCGCGGCCGGTGGCGCCGATCAGCGCCGCGTTGCCGGTGACGACGGGAAGCTGGCGGGACCGCAGCAGCGACACCAGCACGATACCGAACAAACCGAGGCTGGCCAGCGTCGCGCCGGCCACCGCGGCGTGCGACGGCTGGAATATCGGATTCTGGAACATCAGCAGCGAGCCGATCAGAAACGCTGTGCCGCCGCCCAGGACAAATGCGCCGAAGGATGGGACAAAGGCTTCGGCGATCATCAGCCCGATGCCGAACAGCGCAAGCAACAGCCCCGCATAGTCGATCGGCAGCAGGTTCAGGCCATAGCCGCCGAGCAGCAGGCAGATCGTGCCGATCACGCCGGGGAGGAAGATGCCGGGATGCGTCAGTTCGAACACGATCCCGGCGATCCCGGCCAGCAGTAGTAGATACACGATGGTTGGGTCGGTGAGCGTGGACAGCAGCCGCTCTCGCCAGTCCGGCGCGATGTCCCGGATCGCGAGATCGGCGGTGGCAAGCTGCACCGGCCGTCCGGCGGCAAGCACGGTCCGCCCGTCGGCTTCCCGCAGCAGATCGGGCAAAGTCGGCGCCACCAGATCGACGACGTGCTCCTTGAGCGCGGCGTCGTAGGGCAGGCTGACTGCCTCGCGCACCGCTTTTTCGGCCCACTCGGCATTGCGTCCGTGCAGGATTGCCAGCCCGCGGATGTAGGCGGCGGAATCGTTGGTGACCTTGGTCAACTCCGCATCGGGCAGCGTGGCGGGTTTCTGGCCGGCGCCCGACAGCGGTGTGTCGCCGAACAGCGAGACCGGCGTCGCGGCGCCCAGGTTGGTGCCCGGCGCCATCGCTGCCAGGCCGCTGGCGTAAAGGATGTAGGTGCCGGCGCTCGCAGCGCGCGCGCCGGCGGGCGCCACGTAGCCGATCACCGGCACGGGGGACGCGAGCACGGCCCGGATGATCGTGCGCATGGCGCTGTCCAGGCCGCCGGGCGTGTCTAGGCGCAGCACCACGGCCCCGTCATTGTCCCGCTCGGCCGCCTGCAGGCTGCGGACCACATACTCCGCCGTTGCCGGGCCTATCGCCCCGGCGAGTGCGATGACTGTCGCCGTGCGCGGCCCGGCCTGCGCCGCTTCACCCGGCGCCAGCCACATTCCGCCAAGCGCCAGCGCAATGGACACAAGCAGGTGGCGTGACCTTGCAAAAAACAGCCGCGGTACTAGCATACTAAGCTACTCCTGCCGCCCAACGCGGTTGGAGATGGCCGAGCCAGCAGATCGTCGGACATCTATACCACAAGCAACAAGCGCCCCGCGGCTTTGGCGATCGTTGGCACCGACCTGGCCATTCTGCTTCCAAACGGCCTCGATCAAAAGGAACACGGCGCATGGGTAAGCTGGACCATCCGGACGATGTCGCTTATCCGACCGGTACGGCGTTTTTTCTGACTCATGTTCTGTGTCTGGCCGCGCTTTGGACCGGCGTGACGGTTGAGTCTCTCGTGCTGGGGTTTGCTTTTTATGTGCTGCGGATATTCGCCATCGGCGCAGGCTACCACCGCTATTTCGCACATCGGGCCTTCCGGACCAGTCGCATCTTTCAGTTCGTGCTGGCTTTTCTTGCGCAAAGCTCTGCTCAGCGGGGCATTTTGTGGTGGGCCGCGCATCACCGGCGGCACCACAAATACTCCGATACCGAGCTCGACGTTCATTCCCCGGTCCTGCGTGGTTTCTTTTACGCGCATCTCGGGTGGATCTTTGTTCCGCGCAATGCTGCGACGAACTTCGACGGCATCCGCGATTTTGCCCGTTATCCGGAGCTGCGCTGGCTCGACCGGCAGCCTTTTCTGCCCGCGACCGTGCTCGCCATCACGGCCTGGCTGATCGCCGGCTGGCCGGGGCTGATCGTCGGCTTCTGCTGGAGCACGGTGGCGCTCTGGCACGCGACCTTCAGCATCAACTCGCTCGCTCACGTGTTCGGCCGGAGGCGCTACGTCACCGGCGACCAGTCCCGGAACAACTGGTTTCTGGCGCTGCTGACTATGGGCGAGGGATGGCACAACAACCACCACGCCTACCAGGCGTCGGCGCGACAGGGCTTCCGCTGGTGGGAATACGACCCGACCTTCTACATCCTGAAGGCATTGTCCTGTGTCGGCCTGGTCTGGGACCTGCAAACGCCGCCGAAAGCGCTGGTCAAAGGCGAGCAACGGCTTGGGCGCCACGTGATCGAGAAGGCGGCCGCCCAACTGGCAGCATCATTCCCGATCAACACCATCGCCAGTCAGGCGCTTGCCACGCTGTCCCGCAGCCCGACCTGGACCGAATTGCGGGCGCGTGCTCTGTCGGCGCGCGGGCAGGCCGAGGCGTTTTGGGCCGAGATCGACCTGCCACAGGTGCCCACGCTCGACGATGTCCGCGCATACGCCAAGGCCCGCCTGGCGAAAACGCCGTCGCTCGACGAGATCGCGGTCTGTGCCAGGCAGCGGCTGCTTGAGCTGGTGTACGCGAGGCTCATCGTCCAGGCCAGTTCCGGTCCTGGGTAGGCGCAGCCTTCCGTATTCGATGGGCGGGCACAGGCGAGGACCGCTTCATCACCGCCGGGCGCACCTGCGTGTGGTTCCCGCGGCTCATCTGTGAAGGCCCGCGACATTTCGGTAGGGTGGACAAGCACTTGCGCCGTCCACCATTGCCGCAAGCCGCACCGCAAGAGGTGGATGGCGCTTCGCTAATCCACCCTACGTTGAACCACGGTCGCAACGAAACAGGATCGCGTCCGGAATCGCTCGGACGCATCCCGACGAAATCAGGCTGGCACCAGCCCGATCAGGTGCGCGATGTTCTTGAAGAAAATCCGGACATGCGCGGCTGGCTTCGCGCGCACCAGTTCCTTGTTCATGTAAGCTTCCCAGGTGAGCTGCTGGACGTCCGGGTCGCGGCAGATGCTGACGAAGCGCTCGCGCCGTGCGTCGTTCGAGTACCAGTAGCGCTGCATGAGGCCGAGCACCCAGAACACATTGCCATGCGTCTTCATGAACCGCTTGCGTGCGAGCTTCAGCGCGCGGGCATCGCCGGTCGCGCAGAATTCCTCCACCGCCTCCCCGGCGAGCCGGCCGCCCGTCATCGCGTAGTAGATGCCCTCTCCGGAGGCGGGCGCCACCACGCCGGCGGCATCGCCCGCCAGCACGATGTCACGCCCATTGTCCCATCGCTTCAGCGGGTGCATCGGAATCGGCGCACCCTCGCGCCGGAGGGTCTCGACGCCGTCCAGGCCGGTGGCCTCGCGCAAGGCGCCCACCGCATTCTTCAGCGAGAACCCTTTATGGGCGCTGCCGGTGCCGATGCTGGTGGTGTCGCCATGCGGGAAGATCCAGGCGTAGAAATCCGGCGACAGCGTGCCGCGGTAGAACACGTCACACGATTTCGGATCGAAGGCGGCGGCCTCGCCGTTGCGGGGCGAGCGGACGATCTCGTGGTAGGCAAACACGTAGGGCACACGGTCCGCCTCCGGAACGCATTGCCGTGCAACCGCCGAGTTCGCGCCGTCGGCGCCGATCACCGAGCGGGCGCGCACGCGCTCCGGCTCCGCATCGTGGGCCGCACCCTTCGGCAGGTAGACCACGATGGCCGTGCCGTCGTCGTCGCGCTCGATGCGTTCGAATTTGCCGGTGCGCCGTTGCGCGCCGGCACGCGCCGCGCGCTCCCGCAGCCACTCGTCGAACACGTCGCGATCCACCATCCCGACGAACCCGCCGTCGATCGGCATGTGGATCTGCCGGTCCGATGGCGAGATGATTCGCGCGCCGGTCACCTTGGCGACCAGCAGCGACTCGGGGACGTCGAAGTCGCGCAGCAGCCGCGGCGGGATCGCGCCGCCGCACGGCTTGATGCGCCCGGCCTTGTCCAGCAGCAGCACGGAGCGGCCCTTGCCTGCGAGGTCGGTTGCCGCCGTCGAGCCGGCTGGCCCGCCGCCAACCACCACAACATCGAAGGTCTCAAGATTCGCCATTGTCATCCCCGTCCGCTTGGCAAGGCGCCGGCGCCATCGCCGGGAGCCACTGTTGAAAATGCTGCAGGCACGGCCCCCGCCGCCCAGGCGCCCATGCGGGCCGCAATCCAGGCCGCCAGAAGAAACAGCACCGCCTGGCTCGCGAAGACGATCCCATAGGCGGCCGGAGCCGAGCCCAGCAGGGAACGCGCCAGATCGACCGACACCGTGCCGATAAAGCCGCCAGCGCCGAATGCCAGCGCCTGCGACGCGCCGAACAGGCCCATCCGGACCCCGCCGCGCGTTTCCCGGCCGGCAGCCGCGAACTGCATCATCGATGCGACGGCGGCGGCGGCGTAGATGCCGTTGGCGACGCCAAGCCCGAAGAACGACGCCTGCAGCGGCCAGGCTGGGCCGATCGCCCCGGCAGTCGCCATCCCGGCCAGCGCAGCCGCCGAAGCCGCGCATCCGGCGATGGTCCAGCCGCGCATCGAGCCGAAATGCTCGCCCCCGATCACGCTGCCCGCGACCGCGATCAGCACCATGCCGAGCAGGCTGCCGCCGTGCTGCAGCCCCGCAAGGCTGGTGGTCGCCCCCAGGGTCAGGCCGAACACCGTGCCGGCGAACGGCTCCAGGATCAGCTCCTGTCCGCTATAGGCGAGCATGGAGACCGCGATGAAGATCGCGAACAGCCGGGCGTGGGGTTCGCGCCAGACCTCGGCGAACGCCTCCCGGAATGAGGACTTCTTCGCCGCCCGGGTCGCGGGCTGCGGACCGGGCGCGGCGGTGGCCGGTGCCCGGCCTTCCACACCCCAGACGGCCAGCACCGCCAGCAGGAACGCGATGCCGGAAACGCCGGCCGTGACTGCGACGAGGCGGGACGGAGAATACGGATCGAGCAGCCGGCCGGCGACAGTGGGGGCGATGGCGAAGCCGGCAATCATCATGATCCAGACGATCGTCGCCGCGGCGGGGCGCCGGCGGGGTGCGACCCGCAACGCCAGCAGCACCAGCAGCGACGTGCCGGCGCCGGCGACCCCAAGTCCGACCAGCCCGAAGGCCACCACAGCCAGCGCGATGCCGGCCCACAGGTTGGTGGACATCCAGGCGGTCGCGATCGCCGCGCCGACGCCGCCCGCGGCCAGCACTGCCATCCCGCCGATGATCCACGGCGTCCGGCGGCCGCCGACATCCGAGCCATGGCCGATCTGCGGCCGCAAAACCTGCAACGCGTAGTGGAACGCCACCAGGGCGCCCGGCAGCATCACCGGCAAGGCCAGTTCAACCACCATGACGCGGTTGATGGTCGTCGTGGTCAGCACGACGATCGCGCCCAGCGCGGTCTTCACCAGCCCCAGTCGGACGATTCCGAGCCAGCCGAGCGGGGCAGCCGCCATCGCTAGGTCCCGACGCCCGCGCGCAGGGCGAAGGCGCTCGCCAGCATTCCAAGAACATACAGAGTGGTGCCGGTCGCATTATACCAGGGCGCCAGCTCACGTGGCTTGCGCAGCCAGCGGGCCATCAGCCCCAACTGGACCACCAGCAGCAGCGACACGATGCCGGCGTTGATCGGATGTCCCCAGTTCAGCAGCAGCCCGATGACCACCACCTGCGGCACCGCCATGACCACGCAGGCCAGCTTCGCCGCCCGCTCTGCGCCGAGTTGCACCGGCAGGGACAGAACCCCCAGCGCGCGGTCGCCCTCGATCGCCTTGAAGTCGTTCAGCGTCATGATGCCGTGCGCGCCTGCGCTGTACAGACCCGCCAGCGCGAAAATCTCCCAGCCCGGCAGCCCGCCCGCCATGACCGTGGCGCCGGTGATCCAGGGCAGGCCCTCGTAGCAGGAGCCGACCGCCGCATTGCCCCACCAGCCGTTCTGCTTCAGGCGAAGTGGCGGCGCGCTGTAGATCCACGCCAGCACGCATCCGACGACGGCCGCCGCGACAACCCAGGGACCTAGCGCGGCCGCCAGCAGCAGCGAGGCCACGGTCCAGAAAATCGCGATATAGAGACCCCAGCGGCCGGGAATACGTCCGGAGGGAATCGGCCGGTTCGGCTCGTTGATCGCATCGACATGCCGGTCGTACCAGTCGTTGATCGCCTGGCTCATGCCGCACACCATCGGTCCGGCCAGCACGATACCCGCGACGATGACGGGCCAGCGCTCCGCCAGCGGCAGGCCCGATGAAACGACGCCGCACATGAACGCCCACATCGGGGCGAACCATGTGATCGGGTGGAGCAGCTCGAACACAGTCGGCAGCCCGGGACGCGATACGGAAGACGACACGACGGGATTATGCATGCGACACATCCAGGACCATTAAGTGCCGCCATCCGTCGAGAGATCCCCGAGGCCATAGCGACGGAGCTTCACATACAGACTCTGCCTGCTGAGTCCTAGCATCTCCGCGGCCGTTGCGCGGTTGTCGTTGGTGAGCTCCAGCGCGGCCTCGATGCAGAGCCGCTCGATCACATCGGTCGCTTCGCGGACCAGCTCCTTGAGCGAGACCCGGCCGATCAGCTCGGTGAGCTGCTCGACGGAGCGCGGCAGTTCGCGGCCCGCCTGCGAATCAACCGACAGCCGCCGGCCGACATTGCGGATGGTGAAACCAAAGCAGGGCTTGCCGCCGTTCATCACCGACACGGCGGATATCTCGACATCCGTGCTGGCGCCGTACTCGCCGCGCAGGGTGGTGGAGAACAGCCGAACCGATCCGCGCTGGCGCAAATTGGCGATCAGCACATTCACATCGACGCCGGGCCGGCCGACCCAGCGTTCCAGCGACTCGCCACGCGCCTGCTCTTCCGTTGCGATCTGCGCCATATCCACAAAGGCGGCGTTGGCGACCATGATCCGCCCGTCCGGGCCGGTGACGACGAAGGCGTCGGGTGCGCTTTCGACCAGCTTCAGCAGCTTCGATTTGGTCTTGGGAACGACGGCGGTGGCATCGTCATCGGCTTGCATCAGCGACAGGCGCACCAGAAACAGCGACGAATTTTCCTGGCGGAACAGCGATGCCGAGACGAGAACCTCCCGCGATCCGTCAGCGAGCCGCGCCTTGACGTCGTCCGCGCGACCGGCCGCGCGCACCCCGCCGAGCAGCGATTGAATCGCCGGCACGCTGTCGGCTTCGAACACGTCGGGGAACGGCCGGCCGATCACCCGTCGCGCGCTTCCGCCGAACAGTTGGTGCGTGGCCGGGTTCGCCTCCACGACCTTCTGCGTCAGGGCGTCCAGGATCAGCACTGGCTCATGTGACGTCTGAAACAGCAGCCGGTAGCGCGTCTCCACGTGGCGCAGCCGCGAATAGTCCCGCTCCATCGACTGCTGCGCGTCCATCAGTCGCTGCTGCAGAGCCGAGATCGCCCGCAAGTCGCGGCCGAACGCCACCACGCGGCCCCCGTCGCCGACGCGCGCGGCAGAGTAGAGGACCGGAACCTCCGTTCCACGGCCCGACACCTGGTTGACGTGCCGCCACCTGGGGTCGGCCTTCGAAGCTGCCTCCCGCAGGATCGCTTCCACCTTCGGCCGGCTTTCCGCGGTTACAGTCTCGGCCCAGGGCGAGCCGAGCCACTTCTCGTACCCTTCCAGTTCCCGCGACAGCTCTTCGCTGTTGAACGACACGTCGCGAATGACGCCCTGGTCATCGATGATCAGGGCGATGTCGGCCGCGACCATGATCAACATTGCCGCGGCTTCGGCGTCGAGGTTGCCAAGCGACTTCTTCGGTGCCTTGAACGCCTTCACGAGGGACGGCACTCTCGACGCGATGCCCGACACCGCCCTTGGCGAAGACGTCTTCCTGCGGTTCGCTCCGGTTCTGATCGTGCAAGTGTCGGCATAACCGTCTCAGTTGCGGCTGGCCAGCAGGGCGAGGAGGCTTTGGGCTTGCAAGGCAGCTTGTCTGCCGTCAACGGCCGTCGCGTCAGCGCCTGCCAGCGCGACCAACTCCGGCCGGCCGGCGAGTGCCGGGCCACCGACCATGACGCCCACCGCAGGGTTGCGCGACGTCCGGCGAACCGTGCGGATACATTTCGTCAGCGCCGGCAGCCGGCTCTCGCAGCTTAACGAGAACCCCACCACGGCGAACCATTCGTTGCGCACCATCTTCGCCAGCTCGTTGCCGCCGGCGATGGGACCGCTCCAGACCGTCCAGCCCTCGCGACGGAAGAACTCAGCGACGATCGTCAGCCCGAACGTGTGCTGTTCGCCCGGAACCGGCACGAGCAGCACCCGGCGGCCTTGTCCCCGATGATCGACCTCGTGCTGGAAAACGGGGCTGAGCTCGTGCACCAGCCGCTCAAGCCGCAGCAGCGCGACCGTGACCGTAGCGAAGTCGCATCGGTCGTCTTCCCACAGGCGCCCGATATGCCGCGCCGCGGGCGCCATGAGACCGAGGTAAATCGACTCCAGGGAGACGCCGTGCGCCTGCATCCGTTCGATCAGCCAGGCAGCCTCCGCGTCGCTGTCGGCCAAAAGCGACTCGGCGAACGTCAGCACATCCTGCGTCCCGGGAATGGCACCGGCCAGGGTCGGTAGCGTCAGGCAATCAGGCGCGGAGCGTCCGGTCAGAATGAGGCGGGGGACGATCTCCGCCTCGATCGTTCGGGCCAGCAGATGCATTTGTTCCCCCTGGCGATCGCCTTGGGAATCCAACCCGGCATTGCCCAGGCCGCCCCAGGTGTCAGGCCGCCTTGACAGTTTCGGGACGAGCGGGGTGGCCCCGGCGCGGCCCCAACGCCTTCCAGACGAGTACTTGTGTCCCAAGGCGACCATGTGTTTCCCTCCGGCACTTGATTCGCTCGGGCGCCGACTGTCAAGCTGCGTTTACGTCCGGTTCGCTTGACAGACGGTTGGTCAGCGATCTAGCCTCCTGCCTTGTTGATCATCACGCGCGGGGGGCGGGACGGATCACCTTTGTATCGGCACGTTCGAGACCAGATCGCGCGCTCTATACGACGGATGGACGCTGCTGGAACCAGGAAATCCGTCACGACAGCGGACATTCCGCAATAGGAATTGTCAAGCAATGTTTACGACCACCGTCATTGGCCGCATAATTGATTCATTGGATTTCTGCCCCTGGGGAGCGGCGGCGGGCCGTCACGTACGGCATGGCGACGAGCAGCCGTTACGGCCTCGGCCTCTCTATACCCCGGAGGAGCGGGTGCGCCGCGACGCGTCGCCCTGGACGATTGTGCAGGGTGTCCTGGCTCCCGTGCAGTTCGCCGTCTTCCTGGTCAGCCTGTGCCTCGTGCTGCGCTATCTCGCCACCGGCGACGGGCAGGGCGTCGCGACCGCCTCGATCGTGGTCAAAACGCTGGTACTCTATACGATCATGATCACCGGATCGATCTGGGAAAAGGTGGTCTTCGGCCGGTATTTGTTCGCCCCGTCGTTCTACTGGGAGGATGTTTTCAGCATCCTCGTGCTGGCCCTGCACACCGCCTATCTTGCCGCCCTGCTGACCGGGTTCATTGGCGTTCGGGAACAGATGTTCCTGGCGCTGGCCGCCTACGCAACCTACGTCATCAATGCTACCCAGTTCATTCTCAAGCTGCGCGCCGCCCGGCTGGACCAGAGGCGCTGGCCACAAGAGACGCACGCCCAAGGGACGCAAGCCTTGGAGCTTACCCAGTGAGCGGCGGCGCCGCGGTCCCCGTTACACCGGCCAGCGGGTGCAACGATCTGCCCGTCCGTCAGGAGCGCGGCCAGCGGGAGGTGTTCTGCGGCCTGACCGGGATCATCTGGCTGCACCGCAAGATCCAGGACGCGTTCTTCCTGATCGTCGGGTCCCGCACCTGCGCCCATCTGATGCAGTCGGCCGCGGGCGTGATGATCTTCGCCGAGCCGCGCTTCGCCACCGCGATCATCGAGGAGCGCGACCTCGCTGGTCTGGCGGACGCCAACGCAGAACTGGACAGCGTCGTCACCCGGCTGATCGAGCGCCGTCCGGACATCAAGCTGCTGTTCCTGGTCGGGTCCTGCCCGTCCGAGGTCATCAAGCTCGACCTGTCGCGCGCCGCGTCCCGCCTGTCCAAGAAATTCGAGCCTGCCGTCCGGATACTCAGTTATTCCGGCAGTGGAATCGAAACAACCTTCACCCAGGGCGAGGATTCCTGCCTCGCCGCCCTGGTACCGGTCATGCCGGCCGAGCCGGCAAACGCCGAGCCGTCGCTGCTGGTGGTGGGGGCGCTGGCGGAAGTGGTGGAGGACCAGCTCTCCCGGCTGTTCGCCGCGCTAGGCATCGGCCCGGTGCACTACTTCCCGCCGCGCCGGGCCGAGTCGCTGCCGCCGGTCGGCCCCAACACGCGATACCTGCTGGCCCAGCCGTTTCTCAACGACACGGCGCGCGAACTGGAAGTGCGCGGCGCAACCCGGCTGCCGGCACCGTTCCCGCTGGGCGCAGAGGGCACCACGCTATGGTTGCGGGCGGCAGCCGATGCCTGGGGGGTGGAGCCGGGCCGCTTCCGCGACGCGACCGCGCTTGGCCAGGAGCGGGCGCGGCAGGCCATCGGCCGCTATCGCGCCGAGCTTGCCGGGAAGCGCATCTTCTTCTTCCCCGATTCGCAGCTTGAGATACCGCTCGCGCGGTTCCTGGCGCGGGAACTGGGAATGGAACTGGTCGAGGTCGGCACGCCCTACCTGCACCGCCAGCACCTCGCCATGGAACTGGACCTGCTGCCGGCGGGCACCGCCCTTACCGAGGGGCAGCATGTCGACAACCAGCTCGACCGCTGCCGTGCGGCGCGGCCCGACATCGTCGTCTGCGGCCTCGGCCTGGCCAATCCGCTGGAGGCCGAGGGTATTGCGACCAAGTGGTCAATCGAACTGATGTTCACGCCGATCCAGGGCTATGACCAGGCGGCCGATCTGGCCGAGCTGTTCGTCCGACCGCTGGTCCGCAGAGCCAGGATCGGGGTCTAGCGCATGCAGCTCACTGTCTGGACCTACGAGGGACCGCCTCATATCGGCGCCATGCGCATCGCCACGGCGATGGAAGGCGTGCATTACGTGATCCACGCCCCGCAGGGCGACACCTATGCCGACCTGCTGTTCACCATGATCGAACGGCGGTCGAAGCGCCCGCCGGTTACGTATACAACGTTCCAGGCGCGTGACCTTGGCGGCGACACCGCGGAGCTGTTCAAGAACACGGTGCGGGAGGCGTACGAACGCTTCCAGCCACAGGCAATGCTGGTCGGCGCTTCCTGCACGGCTGAATTGATCCAGGACGACCCCGGCGGTCTGGCCCGCGCGCTCGCGCTGCCGGTACCGGTGGTGCCGCTGGAATTGCCCTCCTATCAGCGCAAGGAAAACTGGGGCGCGGCCGAGACGTTCTACCAGATCGTTCGTGCCTTGGCCGGACCGCACGCGCCGCCCCCCGGCACGCAGCGTCCGGCGCGCGGACCCGGCGTGCGTCCACGCTGCAACCTGCTCGGGCCGACGGCGCTTGGCTTCCGTCACCGCGACGATGTCGTGGAGATCACCCGGCTGCTCGCCCAGCTTGGTATCGACGTCCATGTGGTTGCCCCGCTGGGCGCGACGCCCGCGGACATTGCCCGACTCGGCGAAGCAGACTTCAACGTCGTGCTGTATCCGGAGACAGCCGGTCTCGCCGCGCATTGGCTGCACCGCATGTTCGGGCAGCCGGTGGTGAAGACCGTGCCCATCGGCGTCGGCGCCACGCGGGAGTTCGTCGCGGAAGTCGCGCGGCTGGCGGACGTCGATCCCGCTCCGGCGCTCGCCGGTTCGCCGTCTCGGCTGCCGTGGTACTCGCGGTCGGTGGACTCGAACTACCTCACCGGCAAGCGGGTGTTCGTGTTCGGCGACGCCACGCACGCGATCGCCGCGGCGCGAATTGCACAGCAGGAACTGGGCTTTACGGTCGTCGGGCTGGGCACTTATTCGCGCGAGTTCGCCCGCGAAGTCCGCGAGGCAGCGAAGTCGTACGGGGTCGAGGCGCTGATCACCGACGACTACCTGGAGGTTGAGGCGAAGGTTGCCGAACTGCAGCCCGAGCTGGTGCTGGGGACGCAGATGGAGCGTCACATCGCCAAGCGACTCGGCGTGCCGTGCGCGGTGATTTCGGCGCCGGTGCATGTGCAGGATTTTCCGGCACGCTATTCGCCGCAAATGGGCTTCGAGGGTGCGAACGTGCTGTTCGACACCTGGGTGCATCCGTTGATGATGGGGCTTGAGGAGCACCTGTTGACGATGTTCCGCGAAGATTTCGAATTTCATAGCGAGGCGGCGCCCTCGCATCTCGGTTCGGCTGGCGGGGCTCGCGACGAGCGTCCGGCTGCCCCCGAGCCGGCCGCATCGTCTGTTGCGACTGCAACCATTACCGCCGATACTTCTGCCGCTGACACATCCCCCGTTGGCATTGCTGCTCCCAATGGCACTGCCCCTACTGGCTCTTCCATCGTTTGGGCGACCGAGGCGGAGAAAGAGCTGCACAAAGTGCCGTTCTTCGTTCGCGGCAAGGCCCGGCGCAACACGGAGCGCTTCGCCCAGGAACGGGGCGTTGCGACCATCACAGTAGAGACCATTTACGATGCCAAAGCGCATTTCGGCCGCTGATCCCACGCCCATAAGGGTCGTGATCGTGACCATGGACAGTCACCTGTCCGGGGCCGCGCTGCGTGCACAGACTGCGCTGCGGCGTGAGCTGCCCGGCCTGGAACTGGTCGTGCACGCGGCCGACGAATGGGGTCAGGACGACAAGGCGCTGGAACTCTGCCTGGCTGACATCGCGCAAGGCGACATCGTGGTCGCCACGATGCTGTTCCTGGACGACCATATCCGCGCCGTGCTGCCCGCGCTGACGGCGCGGCGCGATCATTGCGACGCCATGGTCTGTTGCCTGTCGGCGGGCGAGGTGGTCAAGCTGACCCGGCTCGGCAAGTTCAACATGTCCGGCGAGGCCACGGGCGCGCTCGGCCTGCTGAAGCGGCTGCGCGGCAAAAGCGGCAGCGGCAACGGTTCCAGTGGGCAGGGCCAGATGAAGATGCTGCGGCAGCTTCCCAAGCTGCTGCGCTTCATCCCGGGGACCGCGCAGGACGTGCGCGCATATTTCCTTGCGCTGCAATACTGGCTGGCCGGTTCCGAGGAAAACCTTGCCAGCATGGTTCGCCTGCTGGTGGACCGCTATGCGGCGGGACCGCGCAAGCACCTTGCCGGCACAATGCGGGCGGCGCCGCCCGCACAGTATCCCGATGTCGGGCTGTATCATCCGCGGGCGGACGGCCGGATCACCGAGCGCGTGGAAAAACTGCCGAACGCCGGCACCGCCGGAACGGTTGGCCTGTTGCTGATGCGCTCCTACGTGCTCGCCGGTAACGCCGGGCATTATGACGGGGTCATCGACGCGCTGGAGGCCAAGGGCTTGCGGGTGATCCCCGCCTTCGCCAGCGGCCTTGATGCGCGTCCGGCGGTGGAGCGCTACTTCCTGCGCGGCCACAAGGCGACGGTCGATGCGGTGATCTCGCTCACCGGCTTCTCGCTGGTTGGTGGCCCCGCCTACAACGATGCGCGCGCCGCCGAGGACCTGCTGTCCTCGCTCGACGTGCCGTACATCGCCGCGCATCCGGTCGAGTTCCAAAGCCTGGCGCAGTGGGAGCACGACCCGCGCGGCCTGATGCCGGTCGAAGCCACGATGATGGTCGCAATTCCGGAGCTGGATGGCGCGATCTGCCCAATGACGTTCGGCGGCCGCTCCGGTGAGGACACCGGCGACCGGCGGCACGAAATGTCGGCGCACAAGGAGCGTGCCGCCACACTGGCAGCGCGTGTCGCGCGGCTGGTGGCGCTGCGTCGCACCCCGCGTGCCGAGCGCAAAGTCGCGATGATTTTGTTCAACTTTCCGCCCAACGCAGGCGCGACCGGCACGGCGGCGTATCTCTCGGTGTTCGCCTCGCTGCACAACACGCTCCGCGCGCTGCAGAAGGCGGGCTACAAGGTAGACGTGCCGGAGACGGTCGATGAGCTTCGCACGAAGATCATCGAGGGCAACAAGGCGCGCTACGGCGTCGATGCCAACGTCGCGGTGCGCATTCCCTCCGAGGACCATCTGCGCAAGCAGCGCTGGCTGCCGCAGATCGAGGCGCAATGGGGGCCGTCGCCCGGCAAGCACCAAACCGATGGGAGCTCGATCTTCGTCTTGGGTGAGCATTTCGGCAACGTGTTCGTCGGCATCCAGCCCGCCTTCGGCTACGAGGGCGACCCGATGCGCCTGCTGTTCGAGCATGGCTTCGCCCCCACCCACGCATTCGCGGCGTTCTACCGCTGGATAAGCGAGGATTTCGGCGCGCATGCGGTGCTGCATTTCGGCACCCACGGCGCGCTGGAGTTCATGCCCGGCAAGCAGGCCGGCATGTCGGAAGCGTGCTGGCCCGACCGGCTGATCGGCGATCTTCCCAACCTGTATCTGTATGCGTCGAACAACCCGTCCGAGGGCACGCTCGCCAAGCGCCGCGCCGGCGCGGCGCTGATCAGCTATCTCACGCCGCCGATCTCGCATGCCGGCCTGTATCGCGGATTGCTCGATCTGAAGGCCTCGCTCGACCGCTGGCGCGCGCTGGAGCCCGACACCGATCCCGAGCAGCGTGCCTCGCTCGCCGCACTCGTGCAGGCGCAGGCTGTCGCCGTGGAGCTTGCCAAGGCCGAGCCGGCCTGGGACGACGCGGCCGCGGAGATCGACCGCCTGGGGCGCGAACTACTGGAACTGGAATACACGCTCATCCCGCACGGCCTGCACGTTGTCGGTTCGCCGCCGAACGAGCAGGAGCGCTCGGAGCTGCTGGATGCGGCCGGGATCACCGATCCGGAGCGGCGCCCGGTCCTCGACGGGCTGCTGGCCACGGATCATGAAATCCCGGCGATCATCCACGCGCTCGACGGCGGCTATCTGCGGCCGGCGCCCGGCGGCGATCTGCTGCGCACCACCGATATCCTGCCGACCGGCCGCAATCTGCATGGGTTCGACCCGTTCCGAATCCCGAGCGCCTTCGCGGTGCAGGACGGCGCGCGGCAGGCCGAGCGCCTGCTGCACCGTCACGCCGAGGACGTGCAGTCGCTGCCCGAGACCATCGCGATGGTGTTGTGGGGCACCGACAACCTGAAGACGGAAGGCGGCCCGATCGCGCAGGCGCTTTGGCTGATGGGTGCCGAGCCGCGGCACGACAGCTACGGCCGGTTGTGCGGCGCGCAACTCGTGCCGCTCGATCGCCTCGGCCGGGCGCGGATCGACGTGATCGTCACGCTGTCGGGCATCTTCCGCGACCTGCTGCCGCTGCAGACCAAGCTGCTCGCCGAGGCGGCGCTGCTGGCTGCGTCCGCCGACGAGCCGATCGAGCAGAATTTCGTCCGCAAGCATGCACTGGCCTTCATGGCGGCCAATGGCGGCGATATCGCCGAGGCCGCGCTGCGCGTGTTCGGCAACGCGGACGGTGCCTACGGCGCCAACGTGAACCAGATGCTGGAGAACGGCGCCTGGAACGAGGAGGACGAGCTGGCCGAGGCCTACGTTCGCCGCAAGGGTTTCGCCTACGGCGTGAGCGGCCGGCCGGAGCGGCACGACGCGGTTCTGTCACACGTACTTGCCAGCGTGGACGTAACCTATCAGAACCTCGATTCGATCGAGCTGGGTGTCACCACGGTGGACCATTACTTCGACACGCTGGGAGGTATCAGCCGGGCGGTGCGCCGCGCGAAGGGAAGCTCCGCGTCGGTTTACATCGGCGACCAGACGCGCGGCGACGGCACCGTGCGCTCGCTTGCCGAGCAGGTTGCGCTCGAAACCCGCACCCGCGCGCTGAACCCGAAATGGTATGAGGCGCTGCTGGCGCACGGCTACGAGGGCGTGCGCCAGATCGAGGCGCATGTGACGAACACGCTGGGCTGGTCGGCCACCACCGGGCAGGTTGCGCCTTGGGTGTACCAGCATCTTGCGCAGACCTACGTTCTTGACCCCGAGATGCGCGAGCGCCTGGCGGCGCTCAACCCCACCGCATCCGCGAAGATCGCGAACCGCCTGATCGAAGCACACGAGCGCAGCTACTGGACGCCGGATGAGGCGACGCTCGAATCGCTGAGACGGGCAGGCGAGGAACTCGAGGATCGTCTCGAAGGGGTTGGGGTAGGGATCGCAGCATGACAGATGCACCAGTGGTGACGGCGGGCCGTGCCTTGCCGTCCCGATCGGACGGCGAGGGCAGCGTGCAGGTCCAGATGGACCCCTCGCTGAAGATCGGCACCGCGAAGGTGTTCGCCGTCTATGGCAAGGGCGGCATCGGCAAGAGCACGACCTCGTCCAACCTGTCGGCGGCGTTCGCCAAGCTCGGCAAGCGGGTGCTGCAGATCGGCTGCGATCCGAAGCACGATTCGACCTTCACGCTCACCAAGCGCCTCGTGCCGACGGTGATCGACGTGCTGGAGTCGGTGAACTTCCACACCGAGGAACTGCGCACGGAAGACTTCGTCTACGAAGGCTATGCCGGCGTGATGTGCGTCGAGGCGGGCGGCCCGCCGGCGGGCACAGGCTGCGGCGGCTACGTCGTCGGGCAGACCGTGAAGCTGCTCAAGGAGCATCACCTGCTGGAAGACACCGACGTGGTGATCTTCGACGTGCTCGGCGACGTAGTGTGCGGCGGGTTCGCCGCGCCGCTGCAATACGCCGATCGCGCGCTGATCGTCACGGCGAACGATTTCGACTCGATCTTTGCGATGAACCGCATCGTGGCGGCGATCCTGGCGAAGTCCAAGAACTACAACGTGCGGCTGGGCGGGGTGATCGCCAACCGCAGCGACGGCACCGACCAGGTCGATCGTTTCAACGCTGCGGTCGGGCTCAACACGGTTGCGCATTTCCCGCTGCTGGATGTGATCCGGCAGAGCCGGCTGAAGAAGGCGACGCTGTTCGAGATGGAGCCGTCGCCGGCGCTGGAGGCGGTGCAAAAAGAATACATGAAACTGGCTGCCACGCTGTGGGCCGGCACCAAGCCGCTGGTCGCTCAGCCGCTGCGGGATCGCGACATATTTGATCTTTTGGGATTTGATTGATGCCAACCATTACCTACCAGGAACGCCGCGGGCAGATCCTGAAATACTTCGACCGTACCGCGGTCGAAGCCTGGGCGCGCATGACCACGGACGCGCCGCTTGGCCGCATCCGTGCCACGGTGCGGGCCGGCCGCGAGGCCATGCGGGCCACCCTGCTCGAATGGTTGCCGGCGGACCTGAGCGGCCGCCGGCTGCTGGATGCAGGGTGCGGCACCGGGCTGCTCGCCATCGAGGCAGCGCGGCGCGGGGCCCATGTCGTGGCGATCGACCTGTCGCCGACTCTGGTGGGGCTTGCCCGCGACCGCAGCCCGCGCGATCTTGGCGACGGCGCGGTGGAGTTCCTCGTGGGCGATATGTTCGACACAGGACTTGGGCGGTTCGACCACGTGGTGGCAATGGATTCATTGATCCACTACCCGGCGTCCGACACTGTCGACATTCTTGCGGGACTGGCGGCGCGCACGGAGTCATCGCTGCTGTTCACCTTCGCTCCGCGTACCCCGGCGCTTGCAGCAATGCACGCGGTCGGAAGGCTGTTTCCACGCAGCGACCGCGCCCCGGCGATCGAGCCAGTTCGCGAGCAGGCGATGCGAGACCTGATCGGGGCTGAGCCCGGGCTGGCGGCCTGGCAGGTGGGCAGAACCAGGCGCATCGCCCAAGGGTTCTATATGTCGCAGGCGCTGGAGCTCGTAAGGTCATGAGCTGGATCGGTGAACAAATCGTCGGCAATCTGAAGGCGCTTGGTCCTGAGTTCCTGCCCTTCATGGATGCGGCAACGCCGGAACTGCCGCTGCGGAAGCTGCTGCGCCTGTCGATGTTCCAGGTCACGGTCGGGATGGCCGTGGTGCTGCTGATCGGAACCCTCAACCGCGTCATGATCGTCGAGCTGGGTGTTCCGGCCTGGCTGGTCGCGGTGATGATCTCGCTGCCGCTGCTGGTCGCGCCGTTGCGCGCCGTGATCGGCTTCCGGTCCGACACGTATCAATCGGCGATTGGGTGGCGGCGCGTGCCGTTCATCTGGCTGGGCACCATGCTGCAGTTCGGCGGTCTGGCGATCATGCCATTCGCGCTGCTTATCCTGTCGGGCGATACACAGGGGCCGATCATCATCGGTCAGGTCGCCGCAGCCCTGGCCTTCCTGCTGGTCGGCGCCGGTCTGCACACTGTTCAGACCTGCGGCCTCGCGCTGGCAACGGACCTGGCGCCGACCGAATCGCATCCCCGCGTGGTGGCCCTGCTGTGCATGATGCTGATGGTCGGCATGGTGGTTAGCGCGGTGCTGTTCGGGTTCCTGCTGCGCAACTTCAGCGAGTTCCGGCTGATCCAGGTCATTCAGGGTGCGGGTGCCGTGACGATGATCGTCAACTCGATCGCGCTCTGGCAGCAGGAAGCACGAGACCCGAATCGCGTGGTCTCCAATGTTGCGCGTCCGAAGTTCATCGACTCGTGGCGGATGTTCACGAGTGAGGCCCAGGCGACCCGCCGGCTGGTGGCTGTCGGCCTCGGCACCTTTGCCTTCAGCATGCAGGACGTGCTGCTCGAACCCTATGGCGGGCAGGTCTTGCACCTATCGGTGGGGTCAACCACGACGCTGACGGCGCTGCTCGCGGTCGGTGGCATCATTGCCTTCGTTCTGTCGGCGTGGCTGCTCGACCGGGGGGCGCCCCCATATCGTCTGGCCGCCTTCGGCGTGCTGGCGGGGCTGCTGGCGTTTCCGTCGGTCATCGCCGCCGCGCCGTTTGAATCGCGCGCTCTGTTCAGTCTTGGGACCGTCCTGATCGGATTTGGGGCGGCGCTGTTCGTTGTCGGCACGCTCACCGCCGCGATGGAAACGGTGACCGGCGGACTGACCGGGCTCGCCCTTGGCGCATGGGGCGCCGTACAAGCATCTGCTGCCGGCGCTGCAATCGCGCTTGGCGGCATCACCCGCGACGTCGTAGCCGGGCTTGCCTCTCAGGGGCTGTTCGGTCCGACGCTCGACCGCCCGTCAACGGGCTACAACGCTGTCTATCTCCTTGAGATCGTCATGCTACTCGCTACGCTGGTCGCGATCGGTCCGCTGGTCCGTCGCAAAGACGAAAACCAGCCGCGATCGTCGTCCACGTTCGGCCTGGCCGAAAATCCTTAGCCACTGATCTGCCGAGAGGTGACACAATGGAATATGGTGCAATAACAAGCTACTTCGACGTCGGACAATTGACGTTGTGGGCATTCTGGCTGTTCTTCGCCGGCCTGATTCTCTATTTGCGGCGCGAGGACCGGCGCGAGGGGTATCCGCTCGTGTTCGAAGGCGGGGTCACCCAAGGCGCCTGGGCCGGCGAGATTCCGGCGCCGAAGACCTTCATCCTGCCGCACGGCGGCACCCAGACGGCCCCCCGCGTGGAGCCGGATCAAACGAAGGTCGCTGCTGTCCCGTCGCTCCCGTGGGAGGGTGGCGGCGCGCCCCTGATCCCGACCGGCAACCCACTGCTGGACGGCGTCGGCCCCGCTGCGTATGTCAACCGCGCCGATGTGCCCGACATTACGTACGACGACGAGAAGCCGAAGATCGTGCCGCTGCGCGCCGCGCCGGACTATTGGATCGACGAAGAGACCAGTGATCCGCGGGGCTACACGGTACTCGCCTTGGATGGGCAGATCGCCGGCACTGTCAAGGACGTCTGGGTGGATCGTGCCGAGTATATGGCCCGCTACCTCGAGATCCAGTTGCAGGGTCCTGGCTCGCGCAGCGTGTTGGTGCCCGTGCCGCTCACTGTTCTCAACGACAGGCTTGAGACGGTGAAGGTGGACTCGATCACCGCCGCGCAGTTCCGCGACGTACCTGGGCTGCGCAACCCGAACCAGGTGACCTATCGCGAAGAGGACCGGATCAGCGCCTACTACGCAGGCGGCAAGCTGTATGCCACGCCCGCAAGGCTGGGTCCTTGGCTTTGAGGCATAACGACTTCTCGTCTGTTCGCGGCCTGCCGGAAGCTCTTCCGGCAGGAGAGGCGATACTTTGGCAGGGAGCGCCCCTTTGGGGGGCGCTCACCCGCCGGGTGTTTCACACCGAACTGATATCGATCTATTTTGGTGCGATCGTGCTGTGGCGCGGCGGGGTCCTGCTGTGGTACGGCGCCCCCGTCGTCACCGCCGTCCGGGCGGCATCCTGGATCGCTGTGATCGGTGCGGTCGCCATTGGTCTGCTGGCGCTGTTCGCATGGGCGATCAGCCGGACGACGATCTACACGATCACCAACAAGCGGGTCGTTCTCCGTATCGGCGTGGCGTTGTCGATCGACATCAATCTGCCTTATAAGATCGTCGAGTCAGCCGCGCTGAAAAGCTACCCGGACGGCACCGGCGACATCGTCCTGACGATTGTCGAGGGCCAGAAGGTCTTATATCCGGCATTGTGGCCGCACGCGCGGCCATGGCGCTTCTTCCGGGCGGAGCCAGCGCTCCGTGTCGTCCCAGACGCCGGCACCGTGGCCAAAATCCTGGCCAACGCGCTCGCAGCCGCTACGGATCGGACTGTTCCGGAAGACACAGACCACGGTGGTTCGCACAGCGATAAGTCGCGACCGCAGACGACTGCGGCCGCCTGAAGCAAGGGGGGGAAGCCTGTGAGCGACGCACCACGCGGTCGGCCGTTTCCGCGCGGTCCCCTGATAGCAGCGGGGGCGGCCATCGCGCTCACGCTGGGTGCCGCGATCATGGCCCGCATCGAAGGCACCGACACGATGCCGCCGACCGGAAAAGTGGTCATCGAGCGAGACCTGCGGTTCGCGGACCGGGCCGACGGCGCCATCCTGATCTACAGTGGCACCGACACCCAGCCGGTCGAGGTAATCGCGCCTGGCACCAACGGCTTTCTCCGCTCGACCGTGCGAGGATTCGCAAGAGAGCGAAAGCTCAACGACGTCGGGCCCGAAGCCTCGTTCCACCTTACCGCGTGGGACGACGGCAGGCTGACGCTGGAAGATCCGGCAACGGGCCGCCGCATCGATTTGGAGGCCTTCGGGGCCACCAATGAGGCGGTGTTCGCGAAGCTGCTGACAGCCGGTGGAGCCAAGCAATGATAATCGGTCATTACAGCGTTGAAGTGCCGTGTACGCTCGACATCGAGACGACACCCGAGAGTTTTCACGCCTACGCAATTCCTGAGGGGATCGACATCCGCCCTGGCGACACGGTGACGGTGCATGGCGCGCCGACCCGTGTCGGCCTTGGTGAGCGGATGGTCATGGAGTGCCGCGCGACGGTGGTACGAGCCGGTTGGCTCGAACGACAATGGACGCAGATCGCCGCGCTGTTCGCGCTGACCGAGCTTTACGAGGTCGGCTTTGCCCCGAAGGAGGAGTCATGAACATACAAACCCGAGTAGCCGCGCCCAACGAGGCGGCGCCCAACGAGACGACGCTTCTGGCGCAGCGGGACACGGTCCTTAGCCCCCGCTTCTACACCACCGATTTCGATGCGATGGACCGCCTGGATATCAGCAAGGTGCAGCCCGAGTGGGACGAGCTGATGGCGGAGTTCGCGCGCGATACCAACAAGGGCCACTTCATCCGCGACGCGGCGTTCGAGGCTGAGATCAAGGATCTGCCCGAGGACCTGCGCAAGGATTTCCTGGACTTCCTGGTCAGCTCGCTGACCGCCGAGTTCTCCGGTTGCGTGCTCTACGCCGAGATCAAGACGCGTGTGAAAAACCCCGCCATCCGCGACTGGTTCGCCTACATGGCGCGCGACGAGTCGCGCCATGCCGGCTTCATCAATGATTCGCTGAAGGATTACGGGGTCGGCGTTGATCTCAGCTTCCTGACGAAGGTGAAGAAGTACACCTACTTCCAGCCCAAGTTTATCTTCTACGCGGTCTATCTGTCGGAGAAGATCGGCTACGCGCGCTACATCACCATCTTCCGCCATTTCCAGAAGCATCCAGAGAACCGGTTCCACCCGATCTTCAAGTGGTTCAAGGAGTGGTGCAACGACGAGTTCCGCCATGGCGAGGCTTTTGCCCTGGTGATGCGGGCCAACCCGAAGCTGCTGTCCGGCGTCAACAAGCTCTGGATCAGGTTCTTCCTGCTGTCCGTGTTCGCCACGATGTATGTGCGCGACCACGCACGGCCGGCGCTGTACAAGGGGTTCGGCCTCGACCCGACGGAATACGACAGGCAGGTCTTCCGCCTTTGCACGGAGATCAGCCGGCAGGTCTTCCCGGTCGAACTCGACGTCGACAATCCTGCCTTCATGCGTGGCCTTGAAAGCCTGCGGCGGACCGCGGAAAGCATTGCCGCGGCCAAGGCGAAAGGCGGCGTGATCGGCGGCCTTAAGCGCTACGCCCTGGTGGCAAGCGCGGCGGCGACGCTGGCACGGCTTTACTTCCTGCCGGCCAAGCACAACGAGCTGCCCCGGCAGATCCGCCTCGCGCCGGCCTGGTAGGTAGGGCGCCGCAACCCATGTGCCAGTATGCTTTCCCGATCCTGTATGCCTTGTTCGTTTGGTGGTTCAGCACGGGCCTGATCATCTATCTGGACGGCCTTCCCCGGCATACGTTTCGGTGGAGCATGCTCGGCGCGACGGGTCTGCTGGTCGTGTCGCTGTTTGGCCTCGCGACCAGCAGCGCCGACACGACAGTGAGCGGCGCCTACGCCTCGTTCACCTATGGCATGCTGGTCTGGGGCTGGCAGGAGGTCAGTTTCCTGATGGGGCCGGTGACCGGCCCGCGCAACGAGCCTTGCCCGGACGGCTGTTCCGGCTGGCGGCATTTCGGGCACGCGGTTCAAGCAATCCTGTACCATGAACTTGCAATCATGGCCTCCGCGGTGGCGGTCGTCGCATGCACCTGGGGCGGGGCGAACCAGGTTGGCACCTGGACCTTCATCATACTGTGGCTGATGCGCCTGAGCGCCAAGCTCAACGTCTACCTGGGCGTGCTCAACCTGAACGAGGAGTTCCTCCCCGAGCATCTAGGCTTCATCAAGAGCTTTCTGCGGCGGAAGCCGATGAACCTGCTGTTCCCGTTCTCCGTCACGATCTCGACCGTGATCGCAACCGTCCTGTGGCAGCGCGCCCTGGCGTCCGGTGCCACCCCGTTCCAAGAGGCCGCCTACACGTTCCTCGGCGGCATGCTGGCGTTCGGCATTCTCGAACACTGGTTCCTGGTGCTGCCGCTGCCGTCGGCGGCGTTGTGGAGTTGGAGCCTTCGTTCGCACCATCCGCGGCAGGCATTCGACGTGGAGGTCGTCGCGGGGTTCCTCGGCGCCGGCAAGACGACATTCCTGCGGCGCACCCTGGCCGGGGCGGATGCGAGCGTCCGGACCTTGGTGCTGGTCAACGATTTCAGCGCAGTCTGCTTGGACGGCACATTGCTGAGCGGGCGCGGCGCCGACGTGGTCGAACTGCCGAATGGCTGCATCTGCTGCTCGCTGCGCAAGGATCTTTCAGCCCAGTTGGACGAAGCCATCACGCGCTGGGCGCCGCAGCGGATTCTGATCGAGCCGAGCGGCGTAGCGGATGTCGCAACCCTGCTGGGCGTTCTGAACGACGCGGACCTGCAATCGCTGGTGAAGAGCCTGCGCGTCTGGACGGTGATCGACGCTGCCGCGTTCCTGCGCGACTACGCCCGGATGCCGGACTACTTCGAGGCGCAGACGACCTTTGCCTCCGTGGTCATCGTCAACAAGGCTGACCTGGTCTCTCCGGCCGAGATCCGCACCGTTCAGGACACGCTGCGCTCGTTCAGCCCCAGCGTGATGATCGTGCCGGCGACCTATGGCATCCTTCAGGCGGGCGCGCTTGAAGCGCTGTCCGTCGAAGACGAAGGTGCCGCCGAAGAGCCGGAGCACGCGGCTGCGGATGAACTCCTTGATGCCGCGCACCGGCACCAGCCGACACTCGGGTTTACGTCATGGAGTGCCCGCCTGACCGGGTCGTGCGATCAGCAGGGCCTGCGTGATTTGCTCGATGCGGTCGCGCGCGGCGCCTACGGCCAGGTGGAGCGGGTCAAGGGCATTGCCCGCGCCGGGTCCGGCTGGATCAGGTTCGACGTGGCAGGCGGCCGCTCCAGCATGGCCGCCTTCGCTGCACGTGAGGGCGACGAGCCCCGCGTTATCGCTATCGGACGCACGGTCGACGAGGCGCGCCTGCGGGCGGCTTTTGCGGCGTGCGAGATCCAGGCAGCCGCATGAGAACGGTCGGCCCACCCACCCCCGCGCCAGCGCCGATACTGTCTGCCGCAAGGCAGATTCGCGACGCATGCCGCTTATTCGCTCAGCAGCCGGAGTCGTCATGAATTACGAGGCCTTCTTCCGCCAGGAACTCGACGGACTTCACAAGGAAGGCCGCTACCGGGTCTTCGCCGAAATCGAGCGGCATGCCGGGAAGTTCCCGCGCGCCACGCACTTCCGGCCCAGCGGCAAGGTCGAAGTCACCGTCTGGTGCTCGAACGACTACATGGGAATGGGGCAGCATCCGGCCGTGACCCAGGCCATGCACGAGGCGATCGACCGCTGCGGCGCCGGCGCCGGCGGCACCCGCAACATCTCGGGCACCACCCACCACCACGTGCTGTTGGAGCAAGAGCTGGCGGATCTGCACGGGAAGGAATCGGCCCTCCTGTTCAACTCCGGCTATATGTCCAACTGGGCCACGCTGGGCGTGCTTGCCGCCCGCCTGCCGGGCTGCGTGGTGCTATCGGATGAGGGCAACCACGCCTCGATGATCGAGGGCGTTCGCCACAGCCGTGCCGAGAAGCAGATCTTCGCCCACAACGATCCCGCCGATCTCGACCGCAAGCTTGCGGAGATCGACGCGGACAGGCCAAAGCTGGTGGCGTTCGAGTCGGTCTATTCGATGGACGGCGACATCGCGCCGATCGCCGAGCTGTGCGACGTCGCGGACAAGCACAACGCGATGACCTACATCGATGAGGTCCATGCGGTGGGGATGTACGGCCCGCGCGGCGGCGGCATCACCGATCGCGACGGGCTGAGCGATAGGCTCACGGTCATCGAGGGCACGCTGGCAAAGGCATACGGCGTGGTCGGCGGCTATATCGCAGGCTCGGCGGCGCTGTGCGACTATGTCCGCAGCTTCGCCTCGGGCTTCATCTTCACGACGTCGGTCCCGCCGGCCGTTGCCGCCGCCGCCGCCGCGAGCATCCGCCACCTTAAGTCGAGCACGGTGGAGCGCGAGCGCCACCAGGAGCGCGTGGCCAAGGTGCGTCGCCGGCTGGACCAGATCGGCGTCCCCCACCTCAACAACCCCAGCCACATTGTTCCGGTGATGGTTGGCGACCCGGTGGTGTGCAAGCAGATCAGCGACCGGCTGATGGAGGAATATTGCATCTACGTGCAGCCGATCAACTACCCGACGGTGCCGCGCGGCACGGAGCGGCTGCGCATCACGCCGACGCCGCTGCACAGTGACGCTGATATCGACCACCTGATCAGTTCGCTCGCAGCGATCTGGTCGGAGCTGAGCCTGAAGCGGGCGGCCTAGGACGCGCCGCCTCGTCGCCGGCCGGAACCGCAGTGGCGCGGTCCCGGTGGCGACGATCATCCATTCCACGCCATTCCGCAACCCGACCAACCGGCGAAACCCCCGCTGCCGGGGCCGAAACGGGTGGGGGCAATTCATCTCCGTCCGCCCGCGGATCTGGCTTGCTTTTTTCCGAAGTTCTCCCGCGGGTTCGCTCTCTTGCGCCTCCGGCACGCGCGCTACATAGTATCGGTCTCGTCAATAACCGGACGAAGGAGGTTTTTCACGTGAGCCAAGACGACAAATCCCAGTCTTCACGGCGGTCGGTGCTGCAGGCAGGCCTCGGCGTCCTCGCCGCGGGCACGCTGGTTGCATCGAAGCGCGCTGCGGCGCAGCAGAAGATCGCCAAGGAAATGGTGATGTATCAGGAGACGCCGAAGGACGGGCAGCAGTGTAGCCTGTGTGCGCAGTTCGAGCCGCCGGACGCGTGCAAGGTGGTGGAAGGCAAGATCAGCCCCAATGGCTGGTGTGGCGCATTCGCCCCCAAAGGGGCTTAAGCCACAGCGGTTCGACCTGGCGCAGTCCCGCCGGGGCTGCGCCGCGAGCCTCCCTGGCGTGACAATCGGTGGCTTCCCGGTGGGTCCGCTCAGCGCGTGGTTCGCACGGAGATCACGCAAGTCGCCATGTCGTCGCGCGGTTCGGCGCAGTCCTGGGCCGATTAAATTAATGTAAGCTCTCCGCATGAGAGCATCGGGTCCGATACGGATGTCGGCGCGGAAATGACCGGGCTTCACACCGTCCTCCGGACGCCGTAGGACACCGGATTATGTCCGTCACATTCCCATTCTCAGCGATCGTCGGCCAGGAGGAGATGAAGCTCGCGATTCTCATCGCCGCCATCGATCCCTCCATCGGCGGCGTGCTCGTCTTCGGCGATCGCGGCACCGGCAAGTCAACAACAGTACGCGCCCTCGCGGCCCTGCTACCCAAGATGCGGGTGGTCGTCGGTTGCCACTATGGCTGCGACCCCGGCGCCGAGAAGGTGCTGTGCGAGGAGTGCAGAACGCGCAAGGCGCATGGCACGCTCAAGAGCCGGCAGGTCTCGGTCCCGGTGGTCGATATGCCGCTCGGCGCCACCGAAGACCGCGTGGTTGGCGCGCTCGACCTGGAACGGGCGCTGGCGCAAGGCGTGAAGGCGTTCGAGCCGGGGCTGCTCGCGCGCGCCCATCGCGGATTTCTTTACATCGACGAAGTGAACCTGCTGGAAGACCATCTGGTCGATCTGCTGCTCGACGTCGCGGCGTCGGGCGAGAACGTGGTGGAGCGCGAGGGTATCAGCATTCGCCACCCGGCGCGCTTCGTGCTGATCGGCAGCGGCAATCCCGAGGAAGGTGAGCTGCGGCCGCAGCTTCTCGATCGCTTCGGCCTGTCCGTTGAAGTGAAAACGCCGGGCGACCTGCCCACCCGGATCGAGGTGGTGCGCCGGCGCGACGCGTATGAGCGCGATCCCGAAGCCTTCGTGGCGCACTGGAAGAAAGACGACGACAAGCTTCGCAAGCACATCGTGGCTGCGCGCACGCGGCTGCCCGAAGTCGCGGTGCCCGATGCGGCGCTGGAACGGGCGGCGCAACTCTGCATGGGGCTCGGCACCGACGGGCTGCGTGGGGAACTGACGCTGATGCGCGCCGCGCGCGCGGTGGCGGCGTTCGACGGCGATCCCGCTGTCACCGACGTCCATCTGCGGCGGGTGGCGCCGCCGGCCCTGCGGCACCGGTTGCGGCGCAATCCGCTTGATGACGCGGTATCGACCACGCGCGTCGAGCGCGCCGTCGTGGAGCTGTTCGGCGCGTGAGCGCGGATAAGTCGGAAATCTCCCGCTGGACCGACGCGACTCTCGCCGCCGCCCTGTTCGCCGTTGATCCGGCCGGCGTGGTTGGCGTGTCGCTGCGGGCCCATGCCGGGCCGGTGCGGGACCGCTGGCTGGCGATCCTGCGGCAATGGCTGCCGGACGCGGTGCCGCTGCGCCGGCTGCCGCTGCACATCACGGACGGGCGGCTGCTTGGCGGGCTTGACCTCGCTGCCACGCTGCGGGTCGGACGGCCGGTGGCGGAGCGGGGCATCCTGGTCGATGCCGATGGCGGCGTGCTGGTGATTGCGATGGCCGAGCGGCTGGAACCCTCCACCGCCGCCCGGCTCGGCGCCACGCTGGATTCCGGCGAGGTGGTGCTGGAACGCGACGGCATCGCGCTGCGCACCCCGACGCGGTTGGGGGTGGTCGCGCTGGACGAAGGCATTGCGGAGGACGAACGGCCGCCGCCTGCGCTGCTGGACCGGCTGGCGTTCCACCTGGATCTCGCCCCAATCTCCATAAAGGACGCCGGCGAGCCGCTGTTCGGTCCCGAGGAGGTTGCGGCGGCACGGGCGCTGATGCCGTCGGTCCGGATCGGCGACAGGTTCCTGGAGGCGCTGTGCGGGGCGTCGCTGGCGCTTGGCATCGACTCGATTCGTGCCCCGCTGCTGGCCCTGCGCGTCGCCCGCGCCGCGGCTGCGCTGGCCGGGCGTGACGAGGTGACGGACGAGGATGCCGCCGCCGCCGCCCGTCTAGTGTTCTCGCCGCGCGCCACGGTCCTGCCGGCCCCCGAGGAAGAAGATCAGGAGCAAGAGGCTCCGCCGCCCGAGCCGCCCCCCGACACTCCGCCGGACGAGGACCGGGACGAATCCACCAACATCGACAAGCCGTTGTCGGACCTGGTGCTGGCGGCGGCGGCGGCGGCGATCCCCGACGACCTGCTGGCAAGGCTGCGGCTGGCGGGTGGGGGTATGTCGCGCATCCGCAGCTCGGGGAAGGCTGGCGAACTCAAACATTCGGCTCGCCGCGGCCGGCCGATTGGAACGCGTCGCGGCGAGCTGCGGTCCGGGGCGCGGCTGAATGTGGTCGAGACGCTCCGGGCGGCAGCGCCCTGGCAGCCGCTGCGGCGGCGCGAACGCGGCGAGGCTCGCGCGAAGGAGCAAGCGGAGGCAACGCAGGTATCCGCGGGATTGCGGGAAAACCAGCCAGCGGAATCTCACCCGGCGGAGGCAGCGCACCCCTCCGGGAACCCATCGGGCAAAGCGCATCCGCCCGAGGCGCCGGCTTCGACACAGTCCGGGAAAGACCATCTTCCAACCCGCGTGGAAGTCCGCCGCGACGACTTTCGGATCATGCGCTTCAAGCAGCGCACCGAGACCACGACCATCTTCGCGGTGGATGCCTCCGGCTCGTCGGCGCTGCACCGGCTGGCGGAAGCGAAGGGCGCGGTGGAATTGCTGCTGGCCGATTGCTATGTGCGCCGCGACCGGGTCGCACTGATCGCGTTTCGCGGGCAGGGCGCGGAACTGCTGCTGCCGCCCACCAACTCGCTGGTCCGTGCCAAGCGCAGCCTGGCCGGCCTGCCCGGCGGCGGGGGAACGCCGCTCGCGTCCGGCATCGATGCCGCCGTGTCGCTGGCGGACGTCGTACGGCGCAAGGGCCAGACGCCGATCCTGATCCTGATGACGGACGGCAAAGGCAACATCGCCCGGGATGGCACTCCGGGACGGCCGCGGGCCGAGGAGGAGGCGCTGGCTGCCGCCCGGCTGGTACGGGCCACGCGGCTGACCGCGCTGCTTGTTGATACCTCGCCGCGCCCGAACCAGGCCGCGCAGCGTCTGGCGAATGAGATGAACGCGCACTATCTGCCTTTGCCTTACGCAGATGCAGCGTCCCTCTCCCGGGTGGTCCGGGCGACGGCGATGCAGACAGGGAAAGGTCCGCCATCGGCATGAGCAATCGACTGGTGTGGGAGCGGGATGGTCGGGACTGGCCGAACCGGGAAGCCAGTCGGTTTGTCAACGCAGCAGGATTTCGCTGGCACGTGCAGCAGATGGGCCATGGCCCGGTCTTGCTGCTGGTGCATGGCACCGGCGCGTCCACCCATTCCTGGCGCGGGCTGATGCCCCTGCTGGCGAAGGACTTCACGGTGCTGGCGCCGGACCTGCCCGGCCACGGGTTCACCGATACGCCGCCGCCGCACCGGCTGTCGCTGCCCGGCATGGCGTGGGCGCTGAACGAGCTGTTGCACGAATTGGGCGTGAAGCCGCTGCTGGTCTGCGGGCATTCGGCCGGGGCGGCCATCCTGATCCGCATGTGCCAGGACGGCCGGATCGCGCCGCGTGCGCTGGTCAGCTTGAACGGCGCCCTGCTGCCTTTGCGCGGAATGCCCGGCCAAGTGTTCTCGCCGGTGGCCAAGATGCTGGTCAGCCTGCCGCTGGTGCCGCAGTTCTTCGCCTGGCGCGCCGGCGACCGCAAGATGGTTGAAAGCCTGCTGCGCGGCACCGGTTCCACCATCGATGCCGAGGGTGCGGAGTTCTACAGCCGGGTAGTGCGTAGCCCGGCGCATGTCGGAGCGGCCCTGGCGATGATGGCGAACTGGGACCTGCGGCCGGTGGAACGCGACCTGCCGCGGCTGCACACCCATCTGGTCCTGGTCACCGGCAGCAACGACAAGACGATATCCCCGGACGAATCGCTGCGGGTTCATGCCTTGGTGCCGAGCGCCATGCTGATGGCCTTGCCGGGGCTCGGCCATTTGGCGCACGAGGAGCGGCCCGATCTGGTAGCCGACATCATCGTGCGTCTGGCCGAGGTCGAGGCTGTGGCATAGCGCCGGGGTGCTGGCCGCACGCCCCATCGCTGCGGTAGTCTTCCTGCCTCATCGGCGCCGGGGTCCCTTATGACCAATGAACTTTCGGAGGCCTCCACCGCGGTTGGCGGCGGCGTGGCGATTTTGTCCGGCGTGACTTTGTCCGGCGGGCGGAAGCTGACGGAGGCTGGCCGGGTGTTGCCGGCGGACCATCCGCAGCGTTTCGATCTGAACAACGAGGTCCACGCCCGCCCGCCGGAATCGCTTGTGGCCCCGGTGCGAATCTCATTCCTCGCGCTGTTGTCCGACACACGGCAGCGCGAACGGGAGTGGCAGGGGTTGTGCGACCTTGCCCAGCGATTCGGGGTCGCACCGCCGGCACCCGGTGCGAGCCACTACAGCACCGATTTCGGTCCGTTCCGGCTGACGTGGGAACGCCACTCGGAGTTCGCCCGCTACAAGTTCCTCGTGGCGGGTGCGGGCGAGGACCCGTTCGCCGAACCGGCGATTGCCGCCGTGCCCGCGGACTGGCTGGCTGACCTGCCCGGCCAGACGATGGTGGCTGCGCACGTGGCGCTGGCACGCGCCGGCACCGAGCCGGCCGATCTTGATGGCATCGCGGCCCGCCTCTTCGGTGGCAACGCATTGATCGGGGCCGCCGTTGCCGGTGGCGCCGCGGTCGCACTCACCGATTTCCGCATCCAGGCCGATGGTTGGAGCCGGGTGCTCGTGGCGGACCGCAGCCTGACCCCGCGGCAGGCCGGGCGCACGGTTCAGCGTTTGCTGGAGATGGACACGTATAAGATCATGGCGCTGCTGGCGCTGCCGGTGGCGCGCGAGCTGGTCCCGTTCCTCACCGAGCACGAACGGGAGCTTGCGCATATTACCGGGGCGATGCCGGACGCCGACCTGGAGGCCGAGCCCGTGCTGCTCGACCGGCTGACGCGGGTTGCGGCCGAGATCGAGAGCCGGGAATCCGAGAATCTGTATCGTTTCAGCGCCGCCGCCGCCTACTACGCGCTGGTGCGGCGGAGGATCGAGGACCTCCGCGAGCAGCGGATACAGGGGCTGCAAACATTCTCGGAGTTCATCGAACAGCGGCTGGCGCCGGCGATGAACACCTGCCAGGCGGTCGCCGCACGTCAGAACTCGCTGTCCAGCCGCGTCGCGCACGCGACCCAGTTGCTGTCAACCCGGGTCGATCTGACCCGCGAGCGCCAGAACCAGGCGGTGCTCGAGTCGATGAACCGGCGCGCCAAGCTGCAGCTCAGGCTGCAATCCACGGTCGAGGGGCTGTCGGTGGCGGCGGTGACCTATTACGTTGTCGGACTGGTGGGTTACGCAGCCAAGGGGCTCCACTCGGCCGGTGTCGAGGTCAATCCTGAGCTGACGATGGGCATCGCCATTCCCATTGTCGCCGGCATCGTGGCGCTGGGATTGCACCGCATCCGCAGGGTGGTGACGCGTCCGTTCGTCTGACGCACGGCTTCCGCGCGTGCCGGCGCGGTAGCTGACCACCACCGCTGACCGCCCAGCTCGCGGGAGGAGGAAACCGCCGGCGGGAAATGGGTCGTTCGGTTCACCAGAGCATCCGCGACGCCACGAACGCCCTTTGCTCAACGTGGCCGGCCCTATACAACGCCCCGATGCTCGGATTGACAGAAGATCAGACGCGCCCGCCCGAGACGCTTTCCGGGAAACGCGCCCCGCATGCGGTCGTGATCGGCAGCGGTTTCGGCGGCCTGGCCGCCGCGGTGCGCCTCGGGGCGCGCGGCTATCGGGTCACAGTGCTCGAAAAACTCGATGCGCCCGGCGGCCGCGCCTACGTGTTCCGCCAGGACGGCTTCACCTTCGACGCCGGCCCCACCATCATCACCGCGCCCTATCTGCTGGAGGAGCTGTGGCAGCTCTGCGGCAAGCGTTTCGCCGACGATGTCGATCTGCGGCCGATGCTGCCGTTCTACCGGCTGCGCTTCGACGACGGGACGATATTCGATTGCTCCGGTGACCCGGATGCCATGCGGGCAGAGGTCGCGCGCCTGTCGCCGTCCGACGTGGCGGGCTACGAGCGCTATATGCAGTTCAGCGCCGAGAACTGCCGGATCGGCTTCGAAGAACTCGGCCATGTCCCGTTCGGCACCCTGATGGATATGGTCCGGGTGGCACCCGGGCTGCTGCGGCTGCAAAGCTACCGCAGCGTCCAGACCATGGTCGCAAAGTACGTGAAAGACCCGAGACTGCGCGTCGCCCTGAGCTTCCACCCGCTGCTGATCGGCGGGAATCCGTTCAAGGTCAGCGCGATGTACAGCCTGATCTCCTACCTGGAGCGGCATTGGGGCGTGCATTCCGCCATGGGCGGCACCGGCGCGATCGTGCGCGGGCTGGTCGGGCTGATCGAAGGGCAGGGGAACACGGTGCGCTGCAACGCGGAGGTCGCGCAGATCACCGTGGCGAACCGAGCGGCCACCGGGGTCACGCTGGTATCCGGTGAGACGATCGCGGCCGACATCGTCGTGTCGAACGCCGACGCCGCCTGGACCTACCTGAACCTGCTGCCGCCGGAGCTGCGCCGGCGCCGCTGGACCAGGCGGAAGCTTGAGCGGTCGCGCTACTCCATGGGCCTGTTCGTCTGGTATTTCGGCACCAGCCGACAGTATCCCGACGTGAAGCACCATACGATCATGCTCGGGCCACGCTACGAAAAGCTGCTGGAAGACATCTTCGAGCGAAAGGTGCTGGCGCCCGATTTCAGCCTGTATCTGCACCGGCCGACCGCGACCGATCCGTCGCTGGCGCCGCCCGGCTGCGATACGTTCTACGTGCTGTCCCCGGTACCCAACCTGGACGGCGCGATCGACTGGCAGCAGAAGGCCGAGGCGTATCGGCGTACCATCGCGGGCTTCCTGAGTGACACGCTGCTGCCTGACCTCGAGCAACAAGTGGTCAGCTCGCGGATCATGACGCCGCAGGATTTCCGCGATCGCCAGCTCGCCTACCGGGGCGCTGCGTTCGGCCTGGAGCCTGTCCTCTTGCAAAGCGCCTGGTTTCGGCCGCACAACCGTAGCGAAGAAGTCGATCGCCTCTATCTGGTTGGTGCGGGCACTCATCCCGGCGCTGGGGTGCCCGGCGTCATTTCCTCCGCGCGGGTTCTGGACACGGTGGTACCGGATGCAAACGACGTTGTTGGAAGCTCCGATCGCGAGCTGCGCTGATCTTGCCGCCTGCCGCGCGCTGATCCGTACCGGGTCGCGCAGCTTCTTTACCGCCTCCAAGTTCCTGCCGGACCGGGTGCGCGACGCGTCGATCTCGCTGTACGCGTTCTGCCGCGTCGCCGACGACGCCGTGGACAACGACACCACCAACGGCGGGGCTCTGGCCTGGCTGCGTCAGCGGCTTGATGCGGCCTATGCGGGGCATCCTGAGGCAATCGCCGCGGACCGTGCGTTTGCTGAGGTTGCGGCGCGCTATTCCCTCCCGCGCGTGCTGCCGGAAGCGCTGCTGGAAGGGTTCGCGTGGGACGCCGCCGGCCGGCGCTACGAGGACCTGGACGGGATCACCGAATACGCGATGCGCGTCGCCGGGACCGTCGGCGCGATGATGACCGTGCTGATGGGCGTGCGCTCGCCCGACGCGCTGGCCCGTGCCTGCGACCTCGGCGTGGCGATGCAGTTCTCCAACATCGCGCGCGATGTGGGTGAGGATGCGCGCGCCGGCCGCATCTACCTGCCGCTCGCCTGGATGCGCGAGGCCGGCATCGACCCCGACGCCTGGCTCGCTCAGCCCGTCTACACCGATGCGCTCGGTTCGGTCGTCAAGCGCCTGCTGACCGTCGCTGATACGCTCTACGATCGCTCCATCGCGGGCATTGCGCGACTGCCGCTGGGCTGTCGTCCGGGTATCCTCGCGGCGCGCGCCCTCTACGCCGAGATCGGCCGCGAAGTGGAGCGCCGGGGATACGATTCGGTGTCGCAGCGCGCCGTCGTGTCGTTCCGGCGCAAGGCACACCTGCTCGCGCGCACGGTGCGGCAGATCGTTCCGCCACAACAAGACGATGGTATTCCCCCGCTTGATCAGGCCCGTTTTCTGATTGATGCGGTCGTCGCCGCGCCCTCGCGTCCGCTGCCGCCGACCCGGACCGATGCATCGTGGTGGAGCCTGGAATATCGGGTCGCCTGGTTGATCGATCTGTTCGAACGCGTCGATCAACGCAAAGGTGTAGGTGCTGGACAGCTCTAAACGCAAAGGTGTTGGTTGCGGCCAGCGCCAGGCACCAGGTTTTCTCTGTCGTGTTACTGTAACATGGAGCTGGCGATGCGATACTGGACCGGATTGGCCCTGGTCATATGCGGGGCCCTAATGCTCTATGCGGCGTTTGTCCGGCGCAAGAAGGTTCTCGCGGCGTGGCGTGAAATCGGCATTTTTAGCGCCCAAGAGGGTAGCGAGGGTTCCTGGCCGACGCTTTCAACGATGGCCGTGTTCGGCGAGATGATGCGGCCGATTATCCTGTTCGTGCTTGTGCTCCTGGGTGTCGCTATCGCAGCGCTCTTTGTCATGTTCGATGGCGGCACGACGTTCTCGTATGTCGATCTGGCTGGTGTGATCTTCCTGCTGGCAGCATACGCAACCTGGTTTGCTCTCCATACGAAATACAGCTTTGTTCGTTTCAAGCGATCCGACCAGGATCTTGGGACGGCGCCAGGTGCCGGCGATGTTCTGGCAGTGCCGGTTTTGGCGGATCACGGGATCGATCCGAACAGTATGCCGGTGGTTGATTGATCGGTTGATCGGCAAGGCTGCCAGGGGTGCTGCCAGAGGGGCTGGGAGAGCGCAGCTTCGGTGGTTAGCGCTGGCCCTTCTGGCGGGTGTCTTGGCTGGCGTTGCGGTTGCGCAGCGTCCGGACTCGGGGGCGCTATGGAGCATCGTCCATGACCGGTGCGAGCCGCATGCGCGCCAGAATTCCGACCCCGCACCCTGCGTCTTCGTCTCGCTGACCGAAGGCTACGCGGTGCTGAAGGACAATTCCCCGGTAAAGCCGCTGCACTACCTGCTGATCCCGACGGAACGCCTCACCGGCATCGAAGATCCGGCCGTGGTCGCGCCGGAGCAGCCAAACCGCTGGGCGGAGGCCTGGGAGGCGCGGCGGTTTGTCGAGGGGCTTGCGGGACGCGCGCTGGCGCGGGACGAGGTGGCGCTTGCGATCAATTCCCCCTTCGCGCGGTCGCAGAACCAGCTACACATCCACATCGCGTGCCTGAAACCGGCGATGCGTGCGGCGCTGACGGAACAGGCTGCGGCGATCGGCGGTGCGTTCGCCCCGCTGCCGAAGCCGCTGCTTGATCGTCCGTATCGCGCCATGCGCGTGCTGGGTGACGGGTTGGAAGCGGACCCGTTCCAGGTCGCCGCCGCGTCCGGAGCGAACCTGGACCGTGCTACGCTGGTTGTCGCCGGCGCCACCTTCGCCGAGGGGCCTGGCTTCATCATACTGCTCGACGAGGCGGACCTTGAACATGGCGACCGGGCGCATGGCGAGGATCTGCTCGCCCCAGACTGCTGACGACGCCGTGCCGGGTGCGCCGCCGCTCGGCGTGCGCGGCGATATCGCGGTGTTCCTGTGGGCCGAGATCGCCTGCGTGGTCTGTCTGTTGTCCTTCATCGTGATCTGGGCGCGTCACCGCCCGGCATGATTGCACGTTAGGCTCCCTGCTCCCAGCGAGTGCGTCGCGCCGACTTGGCCGTACGACTGTCGTCCTTCCATCGGGCCCAGGGATGCGGACCTATGCACCGACACGCAGCACGACAGGGCCGACGAACAATGTCGCGAACGGACTCCACGCTTCCTGTAAACAGTTGAAAATGCTTGGTACAAAGGATGGCGCAGATCTTGCTTTGACCGCTGCATGACTGATCTGCCGGCACGGCGCGCGGCTGCGGCCGACGTGTTGCGTCCGGCTGAAGCTGGCGGCAAGGGGAATGAGCGCATGTACATGACCTCTGAGTTCGAGCCGCAGGCGCGCTTCGCCGCGGTGGTCTACGACGAGACCCTGGACGTCGATGCCATCTTCGCCGAGGCGGTGGCGATCCTGCGCCGGCAGGGCGTGGTGGTGGCTGGCCTGTTGCAGCGCTTTGGCGAGCGCCTGTCGAACGGCAAGCGCGCGATGTGGCTCGACAACATCGCAACCGGCGCCGAGATTCGGTTGGACCGGCCGCGCGGACCCGGCGCGACCGCCTGCGTCCTCGATCCCGACGCGCTGGCGCGCGCCGCCTGCGTGCTGCGACGGGCCGTGGAGGCCGAGCCGGACCTGATCGTGGCGAACCGCTTCGGCCACGCGGAGGCCGAGGGCAGGGGCACCCGCACCGAGATCGCCGACGCCATATGCTCTGGTACCCTGGTGCTGACAGCGGTCCGCTACACCCTGCTCATGGATCTGGAGGGTTTTCTGGGCGCTCCGCCGCATTTGCTGCTGCCGTCAGCCGGGTCGATCGTGTCCTGGGTTCAGGACCAACTGGCGGACCGCGGTCTGCATGCCGGCTTTCCGTCTTCCTGGCTGGACGCCGCGCCGGGCTGACCGGCGGCGCGGGCGTCCCGCGGGGCGAGAAGCGGGTGCCATTGCGGCATGGAAACGCCTGGGCCGATGCAGCATGCGGCTGCGGGCAATCATGTCCTGGTCCGCATGCCCAACTCAGGGGCACCTGAGGTTGATAAGGACGTGGTCTTGTCCAAGACCGACCTCGTAATGCTTTTCTTTCAAAATAACACCATAGTCCATGCAGTTATACGAAACTCCGAGACCTTTCGGGGAGCCATCGTGGCAGTCCCCACCCAGGTACTGGCGGAACTCCATGACGTTATACATGATGTCACATGACTTTTTTCCCATGCACCGCAGGTTCCAGTCGGAAACTGCAGACGGCACCGGGACGGATGGCACGATGGCGTCATGCAGACACCACTCGACTTTCGTTACGCGGATCGGGTCGGCCTCTGCCACCGATGGTGCCGCGGACACACCTAGCATGACGGCATACAAACTGCCGTAAATGATCTTGTTCATCCCCGACCATCTTTGCAATTATGATACCAACGCCCAGTGAAAGATGAACCATTTGCCCCGGGCCGTCGAGGTTACGCGCGCTTGCTGGCGGTTCGCGGCGGCCCGTTCGCCCCAGTCGCGGCTGCCTGATACGAGTTGACAGGGACACCCTACTGGTTCGCATTGCGAAATCAGGTCAAGCCAGTTTGATATACGTAACGAAACGTCCGGCCGTCGGTAAGGGAGCCGAAATGAAGAAATCAGCTTTGGGGCTTCTCGCAGGAGGGACTCTGGTCTTCGCCTGGTCGACTTCGGCTCCGGCGGACGCTCCGTCGTCGGACGACTCCGGAGAAACAGTCGGCATGGTCATCCAGGCCATCGGCGAGACGCCTGTGCAGAGGCCCGACGCGCGCTTCCAGCGTGGGGCGATCGTCGCGGCCAAGACGCGTGATCCGTTCAGCGGGGACGTCCTGTGCCGCTGGGACCAGGTGCTGCAGCCGATCCAGGCGAGGCTGCACCCGTCCACCGAAGGCGCGGCCACGCCATGGCAAGCTGCAACGGATGACACGACTTTCGATGCCGATGCTGACGCCGTGAAGCAGATCAACGCGAAACTTGGATTGCAGGCGGTGAAATCGATCAAGTTCGCCTTTACGCATACTGTGGTCTACGATCTGGCCGAAGCAGACATCCACGACGCTGCCTCAGCCCCCGCCCCCGCCGGCTGTCTGAAGGCAATCCAGGAGCGGCTGAAGGACAAGCAAGTCGTGACGATGCTCGATTCTTCGATGGTGGCCGATGCGCGCTACACGATCGTCTGGCAGGACAGCGTGACCGCGGAGCAAAAGGCGCGATTGACTCCCGAAATCGCTGAGGACATCGCTGCCGGTCTGCAAGGCGCGGAGCCGGGAACGTTGATCGGCAGTGGGCTGGTGTATGGCGTTACGGACAGTACGGGGCTTTTGCAGACGTATATCGACGCACTGCCCAGGTCAGCGGGGACCACGGAAGCCCTTGATGCGATCTCCCGAGCGCTGTCCGAGCAGGACAAGGCAGTCGGACAATCCGCCCTGAAACCGTGAGGACGTCCGAAAATTCGGTGCAGATTCACGAGTCGTTAGCCTTTGGGCTGGCCGAAAGCTGGATTCAGCCAGCCCTACCATTGCCTTCCCGCCAGGCGAACTGCAATATTCAATGTGCGGCTGGGTGAAGCCTAGTGCGAACTTTGCCGCCATTTCGAGCTATCTATCTGACAACGAACGAAACCTGCCAAATATGTAGTCAAGCATGACGGGCGATTTCCCTTGACACGGGCCGAATCGGTTTGATTCGGTGGCTCATGCACATCGCCACGATCCCGAACCGCAACGCCCGCCCCTCTTTCCTGCTACGGGAAACCTACCGCGAGGACGGCAAGGTCAAGAACCGCACCCTTGCCAACCTCTCCAAGCTGCCAATAGACCGCATCGACACCCTGCGCGCTGCCCTGCGCGGCGACCCGCTGGTCCCGGTGGGTGACCACGGCTTCGAAATCCGCCGCGCGCTGCCGCACGGCCACGTGCTCGCCGCGCTGACCACCGCCCGGCGCATCGGCCTCGACGATCTGCTGCCGCGCCGAGCCCCGCAACGCCGCCGTGACCTGGCATTGGCGCTGATCATCGCCAGGCTGCTCGACCCGGCGGCCAAATTGGCAACCGCGCGCATGCTGGATACAGAGACCGCCAGTCATTCCCTGGGCGAAACTCTCGGCCTTGGCAGCGTCACCGCGCGCGAGATCTACACCACGCTCGATTGGCTCGGCAGCGAGCAGAGCTTCATCGAACATCAACTCGCCCGCCGCCACCTCAGGAACGGCACTCTGGTGCTCTACGATGTCACCTCCACCTACCTCGAGGGACGCTGCTGTCCGCTGGCACGTCATGGTTACAGCCGGGACAGCCGCGGCGACCGGCCGCAACTGGTGATCGGCCTGCTGTGCGCTGCTGCGGGCTGTCCGGTCGCGGTCGAGGTGTTTGAAGGCAACACCGCGGACCCGGCCACCGTCGCGGCACAGATCGCCAAGCTGAAGCAGCGCTTCCGGCTGCGCCATGTGGTGATGGTCGGCGATCGGGGCATGCTCACCAGTGCCCGCATCGAGCAAACCTTGCGCCCCGCCGGTTTGGACTGGATCACCGCGTTGCGCGGCCCGGCGATCCGGCAACTGGCGGCAGGCGGGCGGCTGCAATTCTCCCTGTTCGACACACGCGACATGGCCGAGATCAGCAGCCCGGACTATCCGGACGAGCGGCTGGTGGTGTGCAAGAACCCGCTGCTGGCGGCGGAACGCCAGCGCAAGCGCGACGAGTTGCTGGCGCTGACCGAGGCGGACCTGCGCAAGCTGCAGACCCGGGTGAGCCGGGAGAAAAACCCTCTGCGCGGCGCCGCCGAGATCGGCAAGGCTGCTGGTGCTGTCCTGGGCAAGCGCAAGATGGCCAAGCACTTCGAAGTGACCATCACCGATGATGCGCTCGGCTTTATGCGCAAGACCGCGGCGGTCGCCGAGGAAGCCAGGTTCGATGGCTTTTACGTACTGCGGACCAGCCTCCCGGCCGGGCAGGTCGATGCTGCCGGAACGGTGCGCGCCTACAAATCCCTGGCCGCGGTGGAACGGGCGTTCCGGTGCATCAAAACCGTCGATCTGGAGTTGCGGCCGGTGTTTCACTGGACCGCGCCGCGGGTGCGCGCGCATGTGCTGCTGTGCATGCTGGCGTATTACCTGGAGTGGCACATGCGCCAACCGTTGGCGCCGATGTTGTTCGACGACCACGACGGTGCGGCGGCCGAGGCAGCGCGCGTGTCGCCGGTGGCCAAGGCCAAGGTCTCCAAGGCGGCATACCGGAAGGCCTCCACACAACGTGTCGACGTCGGCGACGACGCAACCCAACCGGTGCACAGCTTCCGCACACTGCTGGGCGACCTGGCGACACTGACCCGCAACACCGTCTGCTTCGGCGGCCAGAAAGTCATGACGGTTCAGGCCACCCCGACGCCGGTGCAGCGCCGGGCGCTCACCTTGCTGGGGGTCGAATTGCCGGCGGCGTAGACAGCACGCGAATTGGATTTTGAGCCGTATCAAGGGCTTGCGTCAAAAAGGCGGCAAAGTTCGGTCTAGTGCGAATTCTTATTATGTTTGCGAATAGAAACTATTGGCCAGGCTGCCCCATCGTGACCTATTAACCCCTCGGCTTGCCGCTCCGCATCAGATACGAAACGGAGCTTGGCGCAATGCCAGCCTGTCGGCGATTGGGACTTCGCCCGCGATGGTAAAGCGCCGAATTACCAAGCGTCCAGCGTATGCGCGTATAGAAGCTATTGCACTTTACGAGGATGGTGCCCAGGGGCGGAATCGAACCACCGACACTGCGATTTTCAGTCGCATGCTCTACCAACTGAGCTACCTGGGCGCCCCGCCGGCTCACGTCGGCGTCGAAGGCTGGACGACTTAGCCCATGCCGGATGGTCGATCAAGCCGTGTCCGACGGGTTTGGCACCGGATCGTCGTCAACGTCCGCGGGCGGCCCGGGAACGCGGTATTGTCCGGTCAGCCAGCGGCCAAGATCGACGTCGGCGCAACGCTTGCTGCAGAACGGCCGACAGGCGGGCGTCGCAGGGCGCCCGCAGACCGGGCAGGGGCTTTGGCGGTCAGTCATGCGCGATCATCCACTCCGTGCCGGACAGCCTTGGGTCCGACCGCAGCATCAAGGTACGCCCCGCGAGTCGCGCAAGATCCGGCAGGGCGAGTGGATCGGCCTGCAGCGCTGCGACCACCGCCGGGGCGGCATGCAACGCGGGCAGGGGCCGGCCCGGATCGGCTGCCAGCCCGCGGGCGATCGAGCGCAGCGCGGCAAGGCCCGCGGCATGCGGACCGCTCAGCAGTTCGTGCAGCGGCGGATGGATGCGGGGACGGACGATTTCGGCGAGCGCGAGCGCGGTAAAGCCGAGCAGGCGCGGGCGCAGCGGGTCCTCGGCGAGCAGCGTTGCAAGCGCCGGGCCGAGTGCTGCGCGCCGGCGCGGCGACAGACCGGCGAAATCGACCAGGATGGCGCCCGACAGGTTGCGCAGCCGGATCTGCCGCGCAAGCGCCGGCAGCACGGCCCGGTTCAGCGCCGACTGGGCGGCGGTCTTGCCGCGCCGCTCCCCGGTCGCCGCGCCGGCATCGATGTCGATTGCGACCAGCGCCGGCGTGGGATGGATGCGGAGCCGCGATCCGTCCGGCAGGTCCAGGTCAGCGTTCGCGAGCGCCTCGACCTGCGTTGCAACGTCGTCATCGAACGCGGCGCCGGTCCAGGTGATCCGGTCCCCCAACCTGGGCCGCAGTTCGGCCAGAGCCGCATGGTCATCGATCCGCACCGCCGCGTCGGGATGCAGCACGGCCAGCCGCTCGACCGCGCCAGGGCCGCGCCGGAGCAGCGCGGGCGGGCCGGCGCCCGCCAAGGCCCCGTCTTCCGCGGTCAGCTTCGCGCTGAGGCGCGGCCCCTTGCCGCCCTGGGGCGCGCGGGTCACCCGCACGGCGAGCACCTCGCCCTCGGTGACACGGTCGCCGCCTTCGCTGTCGGGCAGGAAGCCGTCGGCGCCGGGCAGCGCGACAAAGGCCCCCGCCATCGCCGGCACCCGAGCGGTCACCCGGCCGCGATACAAATCCCCCACCAGGCCCGGCGCGCCGGGGCGGCCGATCGCATAGTCCAGCAGGGCGCCGTCGCGCAGCGCCGCCACGCGGACCTCGCCGGGGCTGCAGGCGGCCAGGATGCGCGTGGTCACGGTGATGGGCTTACGGCATCGGCCAGCCGGCGCCGCGCAGAAGCTGTGCGGTCTCGAACAGCGGCAGCCCGACCACGTTGGAATAGCTGCCCGACAGGAATCGGACAAAGGCGGCTGCATGCCCCTGGATGGCGTAGCCACCCGCCTTGCCCTGCCACTCGCCCCCGGCCAGATACGCCTCGATCTGCGGCGAGGTCAGGCGGGCGAAGGCCACGACGCTGGTCACCAGGCGCTCCGACCGGCGACCGTCGGGAGCGACCAGCACCACGCCGGTCAGCACCTGGTGCCGGCGGCCGGACAGCAGGGCGAGACAGGCCTGCGCGGAGGCCTCCGTGTCTGCCTTGCCCAGGATACGGCGCCCGGCGGCGACCACGGTATCGGCGGCCAGCACGAAGCAGTTATCGCTTACCCCCCCTGGAGCAGCGGCGGCCTCCGCCTTGGCGTGCGCAAGACGCTGGGCGTGCGCCCGGGGCAGCTCCGCCTTCAGCACGCGCTCATTGATGTCGGTGGGAACGACGCGGTCCGGCGCAATGCCGATCTGCGCCAGCAACGCGAGCCGGCGCGGACTGGCGGAGGCCAGGACCAGCGGTGGCCGGCTCACACCGGCTACTTGAACCGGAAGGTGATCCGGCCCTTGGTCAGGTCGTAGGGGGTCATCTCGACATTAACCCGGTCGCCGGCCAGCACCCGGATGCGGTTCTTGCGCATCTTGCCGCTGGTATGCGCCAGGATGGTGTGTTCGTTGTCGAGCTTCACGCGAAACATGGCGTTGGGCAGCAGCTCCATCACCGTTCCGCTGAACTCGATCATGTCTTCTTTTGACATCAGACCTCATAAAACTGTTTGATTGTGGTGCGGACCATGATGTCCGCGACAGGCATGGTCAAGCGCGGCGCGTCACTTGCACCCGCAGGAGGGCGGCGAATTCTGCGCAAGTCTCAGGGCGATACTGCGGGCATGCGCCTGCAATCCTTCGGCTTCGGCCAGCGCGACCGCGGCCGGGCCGACGCGTGCGAGTGCAGCCTGATCGGCGGCGATCCAGGTGGTGCGCTTGAGGAAGTCGAACACCGACAGGCCGGAGGCGAAGCGGGCGGTCCGGCCGGTGGGCAGCACGTGGTTGGGGCCGGCCACGTAATCGCCGACCGCCTCGGGGCAGAAGCTGCCGAGGAAGGCGGCGCCGGCGTGGCGAATGCGGGCGAAAACAGCTTCGGGGTCCGGCAGCAGCAGTTCCAGGTGCTCGGGGGCGAGCTGGTTCACGCAATCGACAGCCTCGGTCCAGTCGCGCACCAGGATGATCGCGCCATGTGCATCCCAGCTCGCGCCGGCGATGGCGGCGCGGGGCAGGGTGGGCAGCTCGGCGGCGACCGCCTCGGCCACGGCGTCGGCGAGGGCTAGGCTATCGGTAATCAGAATGGACTGCGCGGCTTCGTCGTGCTCGGCCTGGGCGAGCAGGTCCACAGCGACACGGCGCGGGTCGGCGGAGGCGTCGGCGAGCACCACCACTTCCGACGGCCCGGCGATGGAGTCGATCCCGACGCGGCCGAACACCTGGCGCTTGGCCTCGGCGACATAGGCGTTGCCCGGGCCGACGATGCGGTCCACCGGGGCAATGCTGGCGGTGCCGTAGGCGAGGGCGGCGACGGCCTGGGCGCCCCCGACACGATAGATCTCGGACACCCCGGCGCGGTGGGCGGCGGCGAGCACCAGCGGGTTCAGCACGCCGTCGGGCGTGGGGACGCACATGGCGATCCGCGCCACGCCGGCGACCCGGGCCGGAATGGCGTTCATCAGGACCGAGGACGGGTACGCCGCCTTGCCGCCCGGAACATACAGCCCGACGGCATCCAGCGCATTCCAGCGCATGCCAAGCGTCAGGCCGGCTTCGTCCGTCGTGCGAAGATCGGTTGGCAATTGCATGCGATGGAAGGATTCTATGCGGGTCGCGGCAAGGTCCAGCGCGTCGGTCAACGCGGTAGGGATGGCCGCCACGGCGGCGTCGATTTCGCCGGCCGTGATCCGCAGGCGATCAGCGGTCAGGGTCAGCCGGTCGAAGCGGGCGGTGCAGTCGATCAGCGCCGCGTCGCCGCGGGCACGGACGTTGGCGATGATGGCGGCGACGGCGGTGTCAACGCGCTCCGTGGTCTCCCGCGCCTCGCCGAGTAAAGCGGCGAAGGCTGCGGCGAAGCCGGCATCCGCTGTGGAAAGCCGCTTCACGCGCGGCTGTCCGCGGTTGGCGGGCTCAAGACCCGTGCGGGGCGCCCGGTGAGGCCAGGGGCGCTGCCCCTGGACCCCGCTGGGGCCTGAGGCCCCAGACCCCCATCCCCTAAAAAGTCATGGGTTCCAAGGGGCGTCGCCCCTTGGCGGGGTTTGGGGCGGAGCCCCAACCTTGCCTTTCGCCCGCTCACGCCTGACCAAGCGCCGCGCGAAACCGCGCGATCCAGGCGCCGATCACCTCCGGCTGCGTCTTCAGCGCGGTGCGGTTCACGATCAGCCGGCTGGTCACGCCGGCAATGACCTCGGTCTCCACCAGCCCGTTGGCCTTCAGCGTCGAGCCGGTCTGCACCAGATCGACGATCAGCCGTGCGAGCCCCAACCCGGGCGCCAGTTCCATGGCACCATTCAAGTGCACCACCTCGGCATGCACCCCGCGCGAGGCATAGTGCCGCCGCGCGATATTCGGATACTTGGTCGCAACGCGCACCCGCGACCAGCGTGTCGGGTCGTCGCTGCCCGCGGTCGCCGCCGGCTCCGCCACCGCCACCCGGCAGCGGCCGATCCCGAGGTCGAGCGGGGCGTAAATTTCCGGATAGTCGAACTCCATCAGCACGTCGGCACCGCAAATGCCGATCTGCGCGGCGCCGAACGCGACGAAGGTTGCCACGTCGAACGGCCGCACCCGCACCACGTCCAGCGCAGGGTCGTCGGTGGGGAAGCGCAGCCGGCGGCTGTCCTCGTCGGCGTAATCGGGCGCCGGAATCACGCCCGCGCGGCCGAGCAGCTCACCGCATTCAGCCAGGATACGCCCCTTCGGCAGCGCCATGATCAGCGGGCCGGCGGTCACCGGCTCCAGCGCGGCGGTGGGGTAGGGGGCGGTCATGCAGGCTCCTGACAGGTTGCGCGGCGGCTTACACCAGCCGGCCCCATGCCGTGAAGCCTCAGCCGCCGATCCGTTCTATGTCGGCGCCGCAGGCCGCGAGCTTTTGCTCCACCGCCTCGTAGCCGCGGTCCAGGTGATAGACCCGGTTGACCACCGTCTCGCCCCGCGCCGCCAGCCCGGCCAGGATCAGCGATACTGAAGCGCGCAGATCGGTCGCCATCACCGGCGCACCCGACAGGACCGGCACGCCACGCACAATCGCCGAGGCGCCATGCACATTGATCCGGGCCCCCATGCGGTTGAGCTCCGGCACGTGCATGAAGCGGTTCTCGAAGATCGACTCGGTGACCATGGCGGCGCCCTCGGCGACGCACATCAGCGCCATGAACTGCGCCTGCATGTCGGTGGGAAAGCCCGGATACGGCTCGGTCATGACGTCGGTGCCCTGCAGCCCGTTCAGCCGGCGGACCAGCAACGCGTCGCCTTCCTCTATGATCTCAACCCCGGCCTCGCGCAGGATGCGCGCCACGGCGCAGAGATGGTCCAGCCTTCCGTGGCGCAGCCGCACCGAGCCGCCGGCGATGGCGGCGGCGCAGGCATAGGTGCCGGTCTCGATCCGGTCGGGGATGATGCGGTGTTCAGCGGCGTGGAGGCTTTCGACCCCATCGACCACCAGCCGGTCGGTGTCGATCCCTTCGATCCGCGCGCCCATGGCCACCAGGCAACGCGCGAGGTCGCCGATCTCCGGCTCGCGCGCCGCGTTGACCAGCACCGTGCGTCCCTCGGCGAGGCTCGCCGCCAACAGCAGGTTTTCGGTCGCACCCACTGAAACGGTGGGGAAAATGATCCGGGCACCACGCAGCCGGCCATCCACCTGGGCCGAGACGTAGCCGCTCTCGATCGTGATCCGCGCCCCCATCTGCTCCAGGCCCTTGAGGTGCAGGTCCACCGGCCTTGTGCCGATCGCGCAGCCGCCCGGCAGCGAGACCCGTGCGTGGCCCACCCGGGCCAGCAATGGCCCCAGTACCAGCACGGACGCGCGCATCTTGCGGACGATGTCGTACGGGGCCTCGGTGCTGGTGATGGGGCCGCCGAGCGACAGGGTGCGGCCCGCCTCGTCCACTGGCTCCACCGCGATGCCGTGCTGCGCGAGCAGCAGGCGCATGGTCTGGATGTCTTCCAGCAGGGGGACGTTGGTCAGAACCAGCCGCTGCTCGGTCAGCAGGCCGGCCGCCATCAGCGGCAGGGCGGCGTTCTTGGCGCCGCCAATGGCGATCTCGCCGGCGAGCGGCCGGCCGCCACGGATCAGGATGCGGTCCACAGGCCTACAGCCGCGGCAGGGCCACGCCGCGCTGGCGCATGTATTTTCCCGCCTTGTCGGCGTAGCTGGTCTCGCATGGCTCGTTGCCTTGCAGGAACAGGAACTGGCAGATCCCCTCGTTGGCGTAAATTTTGGCGGGCAACGGGGTCGTGTTGCTGATCTCGATGGTGACCTGGCCTTCCCATTCCGGTTCCAGCGGCGTCACGTTCACGATGATCCCGCAACGGGCATAGGTGGATTTGCCAAGGCAGATCACCAGGATATCGCGCGGAATGCGGAAATACTCGATGGTTCGACCCAGCGCGAAGCTGTTCGGCGGGATGATGCACACATCGCCGCGGCGATCGACGAAGCTGGTCGGCGCGAAGTCCTTCGGATCGACCACCGCCGAATCGATGTTGGTGAACATCTTGAATTCGTCGGCGATCCGGGCGTCGTAGCCGTAGCTGGACAGGCCGTAGCTGATCACGCCGTCGCGCTTCTGCGCCTCGACGAATGGCTCGATCATGCCATGATCTTGTGCCATCCGGCGGATCCAGCGGTCGGACATCACGGGCATGTGGCTACAAGACTCCAGGCGAGCTTAGACATGGTCCAGCGTCTAGCCCGGGTCCGCCCCGGCGACAAATCCTAAAAGGTCCTAAAAACGTAACAGTGCTCCCGCGGGGAGGTTCCGACTTCATGGCAGCGGCGGCGTTCCGACAGGGGCCGGGTCACGGTCGCGCGAGCGGCTTCTCCTTCGGGCCGGCCTGCACCGCGTCTGCTTGCCGCGCTGCCACGCCACGATGCGACCGGTGGCGAGGGAGCCGTGGCGTGCACGGTGCCGCAATCAGACTGGCTTGGGCTTCTCCCGGGCCCGCGCCTGCTCCTTGCGCTTGCGCAGGTTTTCCCGCAGCGCAGCGGCTTCCCGTTCGAGGCGTGCCACCTTGGCGGGTGGCGCCGGACCTCGGGTGGCCGGCAGAGACGGTGGGGACGGCTTGTCCATGCGCGACAGGATTGCGCACCCGGCGCGCACGTCAAGCCGGCAGGCAAGGGCGCGGCCAAGCGGAAACGCCGCGTGCTTGCCAGAGCGGCCGGCGGCAGTGCCTTGCGTAACATATGGCAGCCTGTAATGTTGCCCCGCGAATTGTCGTAATGCAGGAACGAGCATCGACATGGCCATCTGCACTGACGCGAAGATCGTCCGCTGCCTCCGACATTTGGCTGCCTGGGGTGCAACTCTGGTTTGGTTGACCTGCGTTTCGACCGGGACCGCCGGAGCCGCCGACCTGCATGTGGATGCGCCCAACAACAAAGGTGTTGTCGAGCTGGAAACCGGCGGTTCCGCCGGCACCTCGATCCGCGTCGCCGAAGACCTTGCCAGCATCGTCAACGACGGGGCCACCCGCCGGGTGCTTCCAGTGGTCGGCAGCACCGCGCTGCAGAACATCCTGGATCTCGCGCTGCTGCGGGGCATCGATATGGCCATCGTGCAGGCGGATGTGCTGGAGGGGGCTCGCCAGCAGCATACCGTGCCGGGAATCGAAAACAACTTCACCTACATCACGAAACTCTACAATGAGGAGTTCCATCTCCTCGCGCGACCGGAGGTGAAGTCCATTGCCGATCTGGCCAACCAGAAAGTCAATGTCAGCGTGCGTGGCTCCGGCACCGCGGCAACGGCAGGGCGCGTGTTTCAATTGCTCGATATCCCGATCAAGCCGTCTAATGACAAGCAAGAGCTGGCGCTTGAAAAGCTTCGCAGGGGCGAGATCGCCGCGATGGCGTTCGTCACGGGCAAGCCGGCATCCATCTTCCAGGGGCTCCGGCGAGACGAAGGGTTTCATTTCATTCCGATCCCGTTGACTCCAACGGTTGCCAACGCCTACGCGCCGAGCGTGCTGACCTCCGCCGATTATCCCGCGCTGATCGCCAACAATCAGCCGGTCGACACAGTCGCGGTGGGCACTGTGCTGGCCGTCGCAAATCTGACACCGGACTCGGACCGGTACCGGAATGTCAGAAATTTCGTCGATGTCTTCTTTACCGAGTTCAAGTCGCTGCTTGAGCCGGGACATCATCCCATGTGGCGCGACGTCAATCTGGCGGCCGAGTTTCCCGGCTGGCGGCGCTTCCCGCCCGCCCAGCAATGGCTGGACCGCAATGCCGCTGTCGCCAGGCAGAACCCGCAGAACCCGCAGGACATCAAGACACTGTTCGCTCGGTTTCTGGACGCCCGGCAGGAAGTGATCGGTGGCACGCCTTTGACGGAACGGCAAAAGCAGGAACTGTACGACCAGTTCCAGCAGTGGCAGACCGGCCGCGGCCACTGAACGCAGCGGCCCGGAACACGGGGGGACGGCAATGGGTCTGCGCAACGTCGCCTGGACGATCGGCATCGCCCTGCTGGCTGTCACCTTGCCTGCATTCATCGGGCCTGCATTCATCGGGCCTGCATTCATCGGGCCGGCAGTCACCGGGGCAAGGGCGGAACCGGCGCCAAAGCATGGCGGGACGCTGCTGTTCACGGTCGATTCCGAGCCGTCCAACTATGATTGCCAGGCGAACGTGTCGTTCGCATTCCTCCACCCGGTTGCGCCGCACTACTCGACCCTGCTGAAATTCGACACGGCGAACTATCCGCAGATCACCGGCGATCTCGCGGAGTCCTGGACCGTCTCACCAGACAAGCTGACCTACAGCTTCAAGCTGCGGCCCAACGTCCTGTTCCACGACGGCACGCCGCTGACCTCGTCGGACGTAAAGGCGAGCTATCAGCGGATCATTCACCCGCCGCCGGGCGTGGTCTCCGCGCGGCAGATCGACTATGCCTCGATCAGTGCGATCGACACGCCAACGCCGCTGACCGTCGTGTTCCACCTGAAATGGCCGGACGCGGCCATGCTGCCCAACTTCGCTTCCCCTTGGAATTGCATCTACCAGGGTGCGAAGCTCGAAGCCGACCCACAGTTCCCCGCGACGCACATCCTGGGCACCGGGCCGTTCGTGTTCGTCGAGCATGAAAAGGGCAAGCACTGGATCGGGCGGCGCTGGGACCACTATTTCCAGCCGGGCAAGCCCTATCTCGATGGCTACGAAGCCGATTTCGTGGCCGGGCCGGGCGTTGTGAAGGGCATGGAGGCGGGCCAGGTGATGGCCAGCTTCCGAAGCTTCACGCCGGCCGAGCGCGACGGGCTCGAATCCGCGCTCGGCGACCGCGTCAACGTCTACGAATCGCCGTGGCTGATCAACCTGATGCTCGTGTTCAACACGAAGCAGCCGCCATTCGACGATGCGGGCGTCCGTCGCGCCCTGTCGCTCGCGATCGACCGCTGGGGCATGGCGGAGACGTTGTCGCACAATACGTTCATGAAATTCGTGGGCGGGCTGATGCGGCCCGGCTTCGCGATGGCGACGCCGGAGGCGGCGCTTGCGACGTTGCCCGGCTTCTCGCGCGATATCGCCGCCTCGCGGGAGGAGGCGCGCCGGCTGCTGGCGGACGCCGGCGTGCATGACCTCAAGATCACACTGGTCAACCGTGACGTCCCGATCCCGTATGGCCCGGCGGCCGATGCGGTGATCGAGGCATGGCGCGCAATCGGCGTGACCGCGACTCAGGTGAAGCTGAACACCAAGGACTGGCTGGCAGCGCTGGAGGGCGGCCATTTCGCGGTGGCATTCGACTTCGATGGAGATTATTTCGACGATCCGACCCTGCAGCTCGCGAAATACGTCTCTCGTTCGCTCTCGCCGTCCAACTTTGCCAACTCGTCCGACCCGATGATGGACGCGCTGTATATTGGCCAGGCGATCAGCACGGACCCGCAGCAGCGGGCCAGGATTGTCCGCGATTTCGAGCGGCGGGCGCTGACCGAGTCCTATTCCGTCCCGATCCTGTGGTGGAACCGGATCGTCGTGACCTCGGCCAGCGTGAAAGGCTGGAACATGACGCCCAGCCACTACATCGGACAGGATCTGACCGACGTGTGGCTGGACCGCTGAGTGCCGCGAAGCGATGGCCGGCCGCGATCTGTCGCGCGCCCAGCCGGCCGGCCATTCGTTGTCATACCAACCGCCCATTGGGCTGACCGGTCAGGGCCAGCGCAGGCGGAAAAAGCGAAGCGTCTTCCGCCTCTTGCGGTGCGGCTGGCGGCAATGGCGGATGGCGCTTCGCTGATCCGCCCTACACAAACAGAGCGTTCATCGGAAAGGGCGGATGGCATCAGTCTGCCGCGCTGATCCCCTTCACGCGGCCACGCTCGCAGCCAACTTGAGGAAGTTCGCGCAGCTTTCGCTACGCGCGGCAAAATCCTTCCAGGCACTTTCCTCGGCGACCGCTCTCCACTTCGCCAGGTCGGCCGGCGACATGTCATGCACGGCGATTCCGGCGGCCTGGTAAATCTTGGCAAGCTCCTCGTCGTCCGCCTTCGCCGACTTGACCGCGAACGGCTCCAGGCTCGCGCTGACCTCGGTGATCGCACGCTGCTGCTCTGGCGTGAGGCCGTCGAAGACGATCTTCGACATGAGCAGCGGCTCCAGCATGAACCAGAAGCTGCCATGCCGTCCGGTGGTCACGTTCTTCGTGACCTCCTGCAGCCGAAAGCTGATCAGGCTGGTGGACGACGTGACCGCGGCGTCCAGCGAGCCGGTCTGCATCGCCGCGTAGATCTCGTCCGACGGCATCGAAGAGACAATCGAGCCGGCGGCCTTGAGCATCATGTCCATCTCGCGCGACCCGCCGCGAAACTTCAGCCCCTTGGTATCGTCAGGCGCCACAACGGCGCCGGCGCGCGAGACCACGCCGCCCGCCTGCCAGATCCAGGTCAGCATCTTCACGCCGCGCTTTTCGAGCAAGGCGGACAGCGCCTGGCCGATGGGCGCGTTCCGCCAGGCAAGGCCCTGCTGGTAGCTGGTGACCAGCGAGGGCATGAGGCCGATATTCACCTCCGGCACCTCGCCACCCGCATAGGCCAAGGGATACAGGGTCAGGTCCAGCGCGCCCCGGCGCACCGCCGAGAACTGCGCCACGGTCTTCATCAGCGAGGAACCGGGATAGATATCGAAGGTGATGCTGCCTTTGGTGCGGGCTTGCACGGAAGCGGCGAAACGGCGAACGAGCCGGTCGCGGAAGTCGCCGGCATCGGCGGTGCCGCCGGGAAACTGGTGGCTGATTTTCAGGACCACGGGGTCGGCCTTGGCGCGGACGGATCGCAGAAGGGCAGGCGCGGCAAGCAGTGCGCCGAGGGTGGCGCGACGGGTAGCGGGCATGCGAAGTTCCCCTTGGTGCTGCATTGACGGCCGCCGGGCGCTTCCGGGCGTGCCGAATTTCCTTGGCGGAAGGTAGTCCGTGGCCCAATGACACGCCAGACGGTCCCGGCCAGCGCCGAACTGGCCTCGACCAGTCGGGCTTCGCCTTGGGCTTGCGCCGGAATCCCCAAGAGGCTAGGAACTCCGCGCGCTTCAGCCCCGGCGCTGCTGTAGCTCAGTGGTAGAGCACTCCCTTGGTAAGGGAGAGGTCGAGAGTTCAATCCCCTCCAGCAGCACCATGATTTTACGGCATTTTTTAGCCTTCTCCAGCACGATCAGCCGGGCGGCTGTGCCAGATTCATCCAACGCGCGGCCCGTCCGGAACGGGTTCAGCCCCTGTCGGGATCCGGCCATGGCAGACAGCTGGCCTGCGCCGAAGGATTACGGTGGATTGGCGCCCAGGCAGATAAGCGACCAGCCAGAAGGATTTGCGTCAGCCTGCCGCGGACGGCCAGCAAGGTCGGTGTCGAAGGCGGCCAATGGATTGCGGGATGCCGGACGATGGCCGGACCGCACTATCGGGTCCGGCCATCGTCCGGCATCGGCGCGGCTGGAAGGCTGTCTTCAGGAGTCTTATCGTACGAGTGCCCTGACCACCTGACGGCGCCAGGGCAGCCCTGTGTCAGTTTGCTCCATTCCAGAATGCGCGCACCTCGCCCACGATGCCCCTGGGAAGAAGGTGGGTGTACTGAAAGACCATCTTGACGCTCTTCCAGCCATAGCGGATGCGGGTCCGCTCAGGGTCGGGGTCGTCGGCGTAGTGCCAGCTCACCGAGGTGTGCCGAAGTGGATGCATCATGACCTGTTCCGGGTCCGGCAGCTTCAGCTCGGCGGCCAGATCCTTCAACTGTCGGTTGACCTCAATGCCCAATGAAGTGACGCTGCTGAACGGCGAGCCGTCATCCTTCCGGAACACAGGCCCGTTGGTCACCCCGGTCCTCTCCCGCATGGCTCGCAGCGTCTGCAAGGTTCGGGGCCTCACATCGTCGATCATGCGGTCGGTCTGGTCGTCCAGATTGCTCTTGGTGTCCCTCAGCGTCATCAAGCGGCGCTTCTCATCGACATGCCTCCACTGGAGATTGAAAAACTCGTTCCGCCTGAGTCCTTCGCAAATTCCGACGACCAGAACATCCTCCAACAGGTACTGTTTCCTGTTTCTGGCGACCGAAAGCATCAATTCCGCCTCGTGCGGCAGGAGAATGCGCTTCCGCCGGTCGCCGTCCCGCATCTTGACGAATACGGGAAGATGGCATCCTGGGATGGTCGCCACTCGGCTGCCGCCCAGGTCAGGATGGCCCGGACGGGCGACAGCACCTGGCGTTTTTTGGTCGCTTCCTTTGCCTCCTTTCCGACACATCCCAGGAAGGCACGCCTGAGACCCGACTGATTGAAATCCTTGCATAGCAGCGATGGGCCGTAGAATTCGATCAGCTTGTTCACGGCGAGTTTCGTCGGTTCCGAACGTGGCTGCGCGTCCCGATATCCGACGGCAGCCTCCTCGAAAGTCCGGTTAATGCGTCCCTCCGCCTCATCGGCGTTTCTGCGGATCTCATCCATCCTCGCCACCAGTTTCACTTCCGCGCGGCCCTTTTCGGTCTCGAAGGTGCTCTCGCGCAGCAGGATCCGCAGATATGTTCCCATGATCCACCAGCGGTTGCCCCGCAGTTCGAGGTGTGGTCCGGAGTGGCGCTTTGGGCGCTGCTGGCGCCAGTGGCGGCGCTGGCCGCCCGTTGCTGCGCGGCCAGCATTCGTGCGCCGTGAGGTCGGTTTGCGGAGAGTTGTGTTCATCGTAAGTCCCTTCTTTGATATCCGCCAGACCAGTGCGGTCGATGTCGGGTGGGACTGTGTATAGCGACGTTTAATCCGTTTTAATAGTGGAGGTAGTCAGTAAACAAACTTCTATACGAGTAACGATATAGCGTCTCTTCTTGGATTCGGACGGCATCGAATTTTGTGATCAAAACCGGTGGGTTAGCCGAAAAAATCAGCCGCCAGGCTCCCCTTCCGGCCGAGATGGCCAGATTTCGACTTTCGTTTTCTTTCCAAAAAGACGGCGCAATACAATGTCGATTGCGGGCACACAGGTCGCAGTACATGCGAGATCGAATACAGTTGGTATTCGATGCCCTCTGAAAATGGCCGGAAATCCTTGTTTGAGGATCAAGACCGATCCTGGGCGATCAGCCCGGCCGGACCGCATCAATAAGATTCTTTGTCCGGCATGAATTTTTTAAATTACATTTTTTCCTATTTTTTCGTGATCGGCCGCGCGACCCCGGCTGGAAAGGAATTTATGCCTCCAAGGAAATCATCCCCCAGGCGCCACGCAAAAGACTTTGAAATTGCCGAATTGCTTGGGAGATTCCTTGTTGCTGAAGGATTTCATGCAGCCATGGCGATCTGAAATCCTTCGCCAACAGATAAACTTATCTGACAGCCAACCTCACCCGCAGTGCCGGCAATCGCCACGATCGCCGGCAGTCACCACCGTTCAGCTAGCCGTTGTCACCCTGGATGACTTTGCGTCCCCAGAAGGCCAGGATCTCCGGCACCATGCCATCCGGCGCCAAGTTTCCGCTGGGACGCCCGGTTCAGTCGGGCGCCCGAGATTTTTGGATCTGGAGAAGGCATTCCGCCCCGGCACCTCGATGACGGTCATCATGGGCGCTTCTGGAAGCGGTCCAGAGGCGGTCAGCGCGCGGGCGAGCAGCAGTTCAGCCGCGGCCGTCTCTCTAATCATCGATGGTTCCCTATAATGGGTCATAAGGCTTGCTGCGGCGGCTCTATGGTGCTATAAAAGGCTCCAATGAAACCTCAGGCCATCACCATCCAGACGCACGTTGACGGGCACTGGCGCGACGCCGCCAGGCTGATGCTGGCCGATCCCGACTCCGGCTGGATGGGAGCAACCAAGCTCGAATACGAGGCCGCCTATGTGCTCGATGTGTCCCCCGACCTCACTGCCGAGGTCCGTGGCCTGGCCGCGCTGAGTGTGCGCATTCCCCCTTCCTTCGAGATTCACAGCTATAGGAATTGGCCTCCCTTCCTGCTCGACTTGCTGCCTCAGGGACATGGCCGCAAGGTACTGGCTGGAGTTCTTGGGCTCAACCAGGACTCGCTGGCCTGCGACACTCCATTGCTGCTGCGGGCTGGCGGCGGCCCCATCGGCAACCTTCGCATCAAGGAGGCATGGGAGGCTGAAAGGAAACGGCTGAAGGGCAACGGCCACACGGGTTTGACGTTGGACCAGGTCTTCGCCCGTGACGAAGCGTTTGTCGAATTCGCGCGCGACTTCTCGGCCATGGCTTCCGGCTCATCCGGGGTGCAGGGCGCCTGGCCGAAGCTGTTGATGACGCGCAATCGGAGTGGGCGCTGGTTGCCGGACCCGATGGTCTCCGATGCCGAAGCAACGGACCACGCAATCGTCAAATGGGTCGGCGACCGGCACGACGCGACCGGGCTGATCCTGCAGTCCGAAGCGCCCTATCTGGAGATCGCCCGCGCCTTCGGTTTGCGCTGTGCCAGGAAGCTTGAATTCCGTAACGGAACACTGCTCATCCCCCGTTTCGACCGCCACGTTGCGGATGGCAAGGTCGTAAGGTTTGGCCAGGAAAGCATCTTGTCCGCAGCCGGGGTCACGGCCTTCGGCCATCAGGCGGCGCACGAGGACTACCTGGCGGTGATCAAGACATTCTGTGATGACCCGGCCGCCGAGGTGACGGAGTACGTCCTGCGGGACGTGCTGAACCTGGCGCTTGGCAACCCGGACAATCACGGCCGCAACACCGCCATCCAGAAGGCACCCGACCGAAGCGTTCGGCTCACGCCGATTTACGACTTCTGCCCAATGCGGATCGAGCCCAGCGGTATTGCCCGCTCGACGACCTGGCGCTGCATGCGGCCAATGAATGGTGCCAGCCGCGACCTGAACCCGGATTGGGAGCAGGTCTGCGGCGTCGCGGCGGATGGCGTCTTGGATCCGCAGGATCTGATGGATGTCTTGGCTGCAAAGGCTGAAGACCTGCGGCGGATGCCTGAGATCGCGCGGGAACTCGGCATTGCAGACGCTGTGATTGAGCGGGCGATGCTGTCCTGCGACGCGCAGGTTAAGGCGCTCGACGCCTTAGGCAGGAGGCAGTCCCATGGTCCAGGTTAGGAAGCTACCCGATGATCAGCGACGGGCGCTTCGGATTACGCTGCAGGACGCGGTCGAGCAGGGCGGATCGCAGTGGACCGAAACCATTCGACAGATGCGACAGACGCTTGGACTGACCCAGGAGCAATTCGCCAAGGCATTCAGGCTGACCAAGCGCCAGGTTGTCAGCCTTGAGGCTGGTACAGCCAACCCGACGGTGAGAACCCTGGCGAGGATCGGACGGCCCTTCGGGTTTCAGGTCGGCTATATCCGGCGGGAGCAGGAACGGGCGCGGCTGCCCAAAGATCTGGGCGACGGTCAGGCCGACAGCCTGACCTGACACTGATCCGCGACCATGACGCCCGTGTCAGTCACTGGTGACATCGGCGGTAGCCCGGCGACGGTCATACACGGCGATTATGTGGGACCACGATCCGTAACCTTGCGTTCCCGGAAGAACAGGAAATCCGGCACCATGCATCCGGCTTGCCTTATGACGGCCCAAGTTTTCGGAGATCGCCTTGACTAATGCCAGCTTGAGAGCGCATTATATAGGTTAGCGCGCTATGAAGCTGGCACAACAAGATATGGCGACTCCCCACACCCCGACAATCGCGGCAAAACGTGCCATCCGGAAGATTGGCAGTGACCTACGCACGGCCCGGCTACGTCGGCATCTTCCGATGGAAACGGTTGCCCAGAGGGCTTTTGTATCAAGGGGGACGATGGCCCGTGTCGAAAAGGGCGACCCTGCGGTCAGCCTCGGCATCTACGCCTCTGTCATGCAGGCTCTCGGGCTGATTGATCGGCTTCCCGATGTGGTTGCCGACGACCCTGTCGGCCTCGATCTGGAGAACGAGCGGTTGCCGAAGCGTGTCAGGGCGAAGAAGATCCATGAACGAGATTGAGGTCCACATCGAGCTGGACGGCGCGACGCATCGCGCGGGAACGCTGCGCGTCCAGGCTCGCAGTGTCGGCACCGCCGCCGACAGCGCGCGACCCGCCGAAGAACGAAATAGCATTCCATGGGTCTGGCTTTACGGGCTGTGCGGTCTGTCGGCAGAGGCCTCGGTTCCTGGATGGGCGGCCCGCGTAACGCCCGACGAGGCCCGGATCGCAGCCGCTTATGCAACCATTGAGTTGAATGGCTTTGCACCTCACGACTCCCCCTCATTTTCTCTATCCCACATCTTGCGCCGATTCGGGCCGATTCCCTACCAGATCAGGATTATTCTGGGATGGATAGGCGGCATGGACATGGCAACGGCGGACC
>Ga0302279_10000334_pt1 | contig 68972 bp, 57 predicted proteins | sample III_Bog_N3_3_FD_194541 | JGI IMG/M metagenome (GOLD analysis project Ga0302279, IMG submission 194541) | Peat permafrost microbial communities from Stordalen Mire near Abisko, Sweden - III_Bog_N3_3 | ecosystem: Environmental > Terrestrial > Soil > Wetlands > Peat | place: Sweden: Abisko... | reverse complement strand
GGCGATCCGCTCCCGGGTCGTGGGACAGGACGAGGCCGTCGAGGCGGTTGCTAACGCTGTGCGGCGATCGCGTGCGGGCCTAGGAGACGACAAGAGGCCGATTGGCAGCTTCTTGTTTCTCGGGCCCACCGGCGTAGGAAAGACGGAGCTTGCGCGCGCGCTCGCCGAGTTCTTGTTCGACGATGAGCGGGCGATGATTCGCCTCGATATGAGTGAGTACATGGAAAAGCACTCCGTCTCCCGTCTGGTTGGCGCGCCTCCCGGGTACGTTGGGTATGAAGAGGGCGGGCAGCTGACGGAGCCCGTGCGCCGCCGTCCGTATTCGGTCATCCTCTTCGATGAGGTGGAGAAGGCGCACGCGGACGTGTGGAACATCCTTCTCCAGGTGTTAGATGACGGACGACTCACGGACGGGCAAGGGCGGACCGTCGACTTCAAGAACACTGTCATCATCCTGACGAGCAACATCGGGTCCCAGCACCTCCAAGCAATCGAAGATCGACGTGACCTCGATCCCGCAGACCGTCGTGAGCTCGTGCATCGCGCAGTGATGGATGACGTCCGGCGGGCCTTTCGTCCGGAGTTCGTCAATCGCCTCGATGAGATCGTCGTATTCGATCGGCTGGGGCGAGCCGAGCTCCGGAAGATTGTAGACATTCAGTTGGGGCTATTCGCCGAGCGACTTCGTCGGCGCGACCTCGCCATCGAGCTGACCGATAAGGCCAAGGACCTTCTCGGCGAAGTTGGCTGGGACCCGCAGTACGGCGCGAGGCCGCTCAAACGGGCGATCCGAAAGCACCTGGAGGACCCGCTGGCCAAGCAGGTCCTCGCGGGCACGTATCCGCCAGGCACGACAATCGTCGTGGACCGAGCTCCTGGCGGGGAACTGACGTTCTCGACCAAGACTCTCAACTGATACGGGGGCCGGGCGGCGGCTTGTGGAGGCGAATCTCCCGAACGCGCCGCTCGAAGTCGCGCTTCGCCTCGTCGTCCAGCGTGCGTCGCCCGAATCTTGCCTTGAGGTAGACCTGCGTGAGATCTATGATTTCGGACGCGAGCGGATGCTTCTGCTCGGTCAACTCCGTGGCGTGTCGCAGAGGAGGTAGTGAGATCGCTCGGGTAATTCCCTGTGCGGAGAGCGCGGACTCGAGGTCCTTGTAGAGAGCGGTCGCCGTCTCCAGCTTGGGGTCGATTCTGGGCGGCGCGGCCGTCGGTTTCTGCTTTCCGGTGCGCCGTCGGCGCTTCCAGAAGAGATACGCGCCGGTGAAGGCCGCGAGCGCCCCAGCTGCGAGGGCGGGGGCGCGCGTCAGCCTGTCGAATGGGCCCTTGTTGACGCCGGCACGGACGCGAATGGATTCATAGCGGCGACTGATGTCCTCGAAGAGGCGAACCTGGGTCCGGAGATCGTAGCCGACGACGTACCGATTCCACCGCTGGGACAAGGCCTCCACGAGGTCGCGGATGTACACCCAGGTGCCCGTCGTGTCCTCGAGAGGCTGGGCCCCTGCCGCCGGGGTCGGGTCGAATGTCTGCCAGCCGCCTCGGAGGGGGTCCTCTATGTATGCCTCGACCCAAGAGTGCGCGTCTCCCTCGCGCACCGCATAGTAGTGACCGAATCGGTTGTACGTGCCGCCCACGAAGCCAGTGACGTTCCGGGATGGGATGTTCACGTCGCGCAGCATGATGGCCATCGCGGTCGAGAAGAATTCGCAATGCCCGCTCTTGGACACGAAGAGGAAGTGGTCTAGAGGCTGCTTCGTCCCCCCGGAGGGCGAGTTTATATCGTAGCGATAGTCCTTCCGTAGGTGGTCTTCTATTGCGCGGGCCTTGAGGATGTCGGTCGGCTGAGGGTCCGCCCAGGTGTGCGCGAGCGCTGCGATTCTCGACGGGATGGATGCCGGGACGGCGATGTAGCGGGCGCGTTCCGTCGGCAGGAGTGGCTCTCCCAGGATCTCGTGCTCGCTCGCGACGTAGGCGTCGTAGCGGAGCCCGCGAGAGTCGGTGGCCTGGTATCTGTACTCCCCCTCGGGACCCCGCAGCACGCCGAGGGGGTCGCCCATCAACGGCTGGTTCTGGGGGCGGACGTGGAAGCCCACTGTCCTTGGGGGGAGGAACAGTACCGGCGGATCGATGGGTTCAAGGTCGAACGATACGCGGCGGTCTCGGTTGGGGTCGGGGTATCGCGAGATGGGGTACGTGTCCGAGCTCTCGCGGGCGTGGTCGGCCTGACGTCGTTCCGTCTGGGTGCGTCCCCACGCGCGCCCGTCGTAGCTGTCGAAGGCCGTGCCGCGTAGGCGCAGCGTCATGCGGGCCGGCGGGGGCTCCGGGAGGTCGGAGACCTCGAAGCGTAGTGCGATGGACGGATCCGACCGGAGGACCCCGACTTCGCCCAGGTCTACGTGGTCAGAGAATCCGACCATCCGGCCGGCGCGAGGATGGTTGAGGAGGAGTAGGGACAAGCCGACGCGCGGGAAGAGAACGAAGAGCGTCGCGGTGAACAGGAATATTGGGACAGAGAGGAGGCAGGTCGTCGCGAGGAACATGCGACCCACGACACGCCGGCTGCGAAGGATTCGTGGAACGTCGACCGGGAGGCCCGTGCGGTCCCGGGCCCCCTGGCGGTAGTTGCCCTCGACCTCCCGCCGGAGGTGGCTGAGGACCAGAGCGCCTGGGGCGACCACCAGGAAACCCAGGAAGCAGATGCCGTAGGTGAGGCCGCCGCCGAGCACTGTCCCCGCGACGAAGTGAAGGAGGGCGAGGACGATGATCTGCTGGTCGTGGGCGGCCCCCCGCCTGGTCGCGAGGCGGATGATCTGGAGCAGGGCGGCGAACTCGACGGCGACGTCGAGCGCGGATTTGCCCGCGAGCAGGCGGGTGCCCTGGGCGACGAAGAGGACCACGGGGGCGATCTGCGCGAAGTGCCGGAGGGCCGCCTTGTTCTGCCACGCCTCCGGGATCGCCAGGGCGAGCGCCAGGCCGATGAGGAGAAACCCGTTCGTCCACGGGCTCATCGATGCCGTGCTGACCACGGCCAGTACGCCGAGCGCCGCAAGCGCATCGGTCATGAGGCGGTGGACGAAGCCGAACCTCATTCTTCGGCGGCGACCGTGCCGTCAGCGGGGGTGTCAGGGTGGTCGCTCGAATCGTGGGCTGCGGCCGACCGAGGCATGGCCTCGACGAGCGCGAGGTAGCGAAGGATGGGGTCGGCGCCAACGCTGCGGTCGGCGCGGGCTCCGCCTCCGGCGTTGGTCGTCACGACGACGGTGTCGCCGCGCTTTAGGTGCGCGACGGCGCGCGAGGCCAGGTCGCGGATGCGCCGCTCGAACGCCAGGTCCCACTCCTCACCGGCGTTGGATGGGCGCAGGACGTCGAGGGGGAGCTTCACATTCGGGCGGGCTTCGCGGGCGCGTTCGCGCATGACCCTCTGGCCGGCCGCCGCGGTCTTCCTCCAGTGAATGTCCCGGGGGTCCTCCCCTTCGCGCATGAGCCGAAGGCCCAGGAAGTCTTCGCCGTGTCCGCGGCCGACGGTTCCGTCCGCGCCGGCGAGTCGTCCTGGAGGCGAGGTGGGCAAGAGGACGGGGTCGACGGCGGGGTAGATCACCAGCTCCCCTTCGGCGGGGACCTCGCGCGACTTCTCGAAGAGGCCGAAGGGAAAGCGGGTCGCGATGCGGAACCCCACGTGGATGTCGCGGCCGCGCTTCGCCGGCGTGCGACGGTAGGCGGCCACCTGGGCTGACTTCGGGCTGATCTTGAGGAAGAAGCAGCGCTTGTCCGCGGGCTGGCCGGACCGCAGGTCTTCGACCTCGATCGCGTACGAGGGGATCCGGCCCTTGTGGTTGAAGACCTCGATCTCTACGAGGTGGGCGCGGCCGACCTGTGCGCGCAGGGGGAGGCGGCGGCCCACCGTGAGGTCGCGGAGAGAGAGCTCGCTCATCAGGCCGCTCACCACGATGAGGGCGAGCAGCATCCCGAGCAGCAGGTAGAGGAGGTTGTTGGCGGTGTTGATGGCCGCGAAGCCCACGCCGAGCGTGATCCCGACGAAGAACTTCCCCTCGCGGGTGAACTTGAGACGGCGAGGTGGTCGGATGCGATTCCAGAGGGTGGCGAGCCGCGACCAGACAGTGGGCTCGGTGCTCTGCGCTGCCGCGCCGTTTGGCGCGCTAGCAGCGGCCTTGGGGTCTGGCGTCGCGGCGGGGCTCACGGGTCCCTCCCGTGGCAATGCTTCGGCTTCATCCGTGCCTCTTAGAGTGGAACGGGCACCCGGGCGACGATGTCACGTAGCGCGGTCTCCGCCTCGTCGCGCGTGGGCATGAAGCCGTCCGCGTGGGTCGCGAGGCGAACGCGGTGTGCGAGCACGGGGACAGCGAGATCGTGGATGTCGTCCGCGATGCAATAGTCCCGACCGCGCAGGAGGGCGCGGGCGCGGGCGGCGTTACCGAGCGCGATGGCCGCCCGCGGCGAGGCGCCAAGCGAAAGCATGGGCGACGAGCGCGTAGCCTGGATGAGAGCGTGGAGGTAGCTGCCGAGCGAGGTGTCCAGAGATACGCGCTGGACGTCGCGCTGGAGCGCGACCAGCTTCGCCGGGTCGAGCACGACGCCGACGTCGCGCACCGTGTCCGTCTGCCCGTCCAGGAGGAGGCGCATTTCCACCTGGGGAGGGGGGTATCCGATGCGAACTCGGATGAGGAATCGATCGAGCTGCGACTCGGGCAGGGGGAAGGTGCCCGCGAAGTCCTGCGGGTTCTGCGTCGCGATGACAAAAAACGGATCGGGCAGCGGGATAGTCTGCCCGTCGAGGGAGACCTGTCCCTCGTTCATCGCCTCGAGGAGAGCGGATTGCGTGCGCGGGCTCGCTCGGTTGATCTCGTCGGCAAGAAGGACGTTGGCGAAGACTGGGCCCTGCCGGAGGACGAACTCCCCCGTTCGCTGGTCGAAGACCGAGACGCCGAGCACGTCGCTCGGGAGCAGATCGCTCGTGAACTGCACGCGGCGAAGCTCGCCGCCGACAGCCCTCGCGAGGGCGCGCGCGAGCGTGGTCTTGCCAACACCGGGGACGTCCTCGATGAGCAAATGACCGCGCGCGAGCAGCGCCACGAGCGCAAGCTCCACGGCTTCGTGCTTTCCCTCGAGCGCACCCTCGACCGCCATACGCAATCGTTGGATTGACGGGAGCTCTTCGGCGGTCATTGAGGCCGCAGCGGTCATACTTTAAGACTAGCACGCTCCGCCCTGGGCGAAGCAACGCTAGGAATCGGGCAGGCGTTTCGCCGACGGGCACGGGTGGCCGCTTCGCTCCACACGCTCGTGGTTGAGGCCGTGCGGGCGGGCGTGCGGGGCCGCGGCGATTCGTGGTACGAGACGCCCGCAATGGCGGAGGTTTCCGCAGTCCGTGTCGAGTTGCGCAGCGTTAGCAAGACGTTCGGTCCCGTTCGCGCGCTCGTCGGCATCTCGTCCACGTTCGTGGGCGGCAAGGTCACGGTCATCTCCGGGTCTAACGGGTCGGGCAAGTCGACGCTCCTCTCCCTCGTGGCGGACCTCACGCGCCCGACGAGCGGAACCGTCGACCACGGCGGACTCGGCCGCGATCGGCTCGCGGTCCGCGCCGCGGTGGGCTGGCTGGGGCACGACTCGCTTTGCTACGGGGACCTCACGGGTCGCGAGAACGTTGAGCTCGCGGCGCGGCTTCGCGGCCTCGAGCCACAGGTGGCGTACGAGAAGGCCGCGGCCAGGTTCGATCTCGACGCGTTCGCCCACCGGCCCGTCCGCACCTACTCGCGCGGGCAGCGCCAGCGCATCGCCCTCGCGCGGGCCCTTCTGCACGGGCCGATGCTCCTGCTCCTGGACGAGCCGACCGCGGGGCTCGACGTGGGGTCGGTCGAGCGCCTCGTCCGGATCGTCCGGGAGGAGGCTGCGCGGGGCGCCATCGTCGCCCTCGTGACCCACGACCCGGAGCTCGCGCGCACGTTGGCTGACGAGACGCTCACGCTGGAGCGCGGCCGCGTAGTCCCCGCCGCCGCGGACTGATGGTGGCGCAAGCTCGACGCCTTTTTTGAGCGAATCCCGAGAAGTTTCCGTATGTTGGCGCATGGCGCTCCTCGTCGGACGCGACGAGGTCTACCGGCCGAGCCTCTGGTCTGGGCCGCAGCGTTGGGCCCGGTTCAGCTCCCGAGCCGACTTAACCCGCCGGCACGCCAGCCTCATGTTTCACGTGAAACTCCCGCCAGCGAGATCGCGGACCGCGGCCAGGAGCCCGTCGATGTCCGTGCGGGTATGGGCGGCCGTGGCCGTCAGCCGCAGCCGCGCGGTCCCGGGCGCGACCGAAGGCGGGCGGATGGCGACTACGATGAACCCCCGTTCGAGGAGCGCGCGCGCGATCTCTGTCGCCCTCCGATCGTCCCCAACGACCCAGGGCACGATGTGGCCCCACCCGAGCGGCGCAATCCCCAGCTCACGGAGGCCCGCCCGGAGCATCTCGGCCGCTGCGGCGACGCGGTTGCGTAGCTCGGGCGACCCGGTGGCGAGGTGCAATCCTTCGAGCCCGGCGTGGGAGGCAACGGGGCTAGGGCCCGTCGAAAACACGAACGACCGGGCTCGGTTCCAGAGCCACCGGGTCAGCTCGTCGCAACCCGCGACGAAGGCCCCGCTCGCCCCGAACGCTTTGCCGAGCGTTCCTACGAGGACGTCCGCGCTGACGCCCGCCGCAGCACAGAGCCCCCGCCCCTCCGGGCCCATCACGCCGACCGCGTGGGCTTCGTCGACGTACAGCCCCGCGCCGTGCTCGTCGCAGAGCGCCCGGAGCCTTTGCAGGTCGGGCGTGTCGGCGTCCATGCTGAAGTACGACTCCGTGACAACCCATGACCGGGGCCCGGGCGCGCCCTCCTTCGCCCGAGGCCCAGCCACAAGCGCTCGCTCGACCGCCGCCACGTCTAGGTGCGGAACGATTACGACCTTCGCGCGGGACAGGCGGGCGCCGTCGATGATGGAGGCATGGTTCAGCTCGTCGCTAACCACGAGGTCCCCTTCGGACGCGAGCGCCGACAGCGCCCCCACGTTCGCGGCATACCCGCTCGAGAAGAGCTGTGCCCCGGCGGTCCCGAGCCACGAGGCGAGCGCCCGCTCCAGCTCGCGGTGCTCGTCGCGGTCGCCTGACACAAGCCTCGACGCACCCGACCCCGCGCGGCCCGAGGTCACGCGGTCGGCGAGGCCCAGGTAGTCGTTCGAGCAGAACAGGACCGCGCCGTCCGGGCGGCGCGCAGGGGTCCGCAGGAGACCAAGCCCCTCGAGCCGCGCGAGCTCGCCGCGGAGGTACGCCAGGGCGGGTGGGGTATGTTTCACGTGAAACGGGTCGTCGGCCGGGGCCCGCGGTCCCTAGGGCTCGCGCGGGGAGGGGTCCGTGTCGAGGGCGTCGTCGATGCGAACGAGGACCCTGCGGAGCATGTCGCGGCTGCGACGCTCGAGCGTCACCCGCCGGCCCCGCTCGGTCTCGAGCTCGTGGGCCAGGGACATCGCCGCTAGCAGCATTGCCTGCGGCGGGACGGACTTCCCTTCCGGGACTACCTCGGCAATCTTGGCGTTGACTGCCTCGGCGAGACGCTGGAGCTCGGCCTCGGAGGCGGAGCTCACCACCCTGTAGCTCTGACCGCCCACGTGAAGCTGGACCATCCGGCGCTCCATCGGCCGGAGCCTAGCGCATGCGCCCGCCTCAGGGAACCTGCTTGCCCAACCTCAGCCGGGGCCGGCGTCGGGGTTCGGTTCCTTGTTCGCGCCGCCGGAGCAGCTGAGCGCCCCGCACATGCAGTAGGGCTCGTTGCACAGGCTGCACGAGACAGGCAGATCCTGCCCTAGGTTGCAGGGGACCTCGGTGCTCGCGCTGGACGTCACGGCGCAGACATCGTTCGATATGCCCTGGACGAGGCAGCCCGCGCAGATCTGGATGGGGAACTCGAAGTCGTTGGACGAGACGTTCTGACCTCCGAGCGTCTGCCCGAACAGCTGGATGTAGGCGATGACCTGGACGCTCGAGCCGTTGACCGTGATGGGGGGGTCGTTGGAGGGGAGGCCCGTTCCGCCCGGGAGAAACTTCGCCACTGTGCTCGGGTCGACCGCCTCGACGGCGACCGTCGTGTACTCCGGGGTCGAGCCGCTCGCCGGGTCGACTGTCCCGGCGGTGACCGTCGTGTACGTGTTGAGCTGGGTGCCGTACGCGTCCGTGATGCGGACGACGGCGTACTGCAGCTCGATGCGGGACGTCTCCGTCCGGGCCTGCACCGGATCCCCCTGCGGGGTCATCTGGTTTCCGACGAGGAGGATGGCCTCGTAGCGGTTCGACAGGGCCGCATCCAGCTGTCCGTAGAAGAGCGTGGGCTGCGACGGATCGGCCACGTAGGTGCACGTTCCGCCCGTTGCCGAGGGAGCCTGCACCGACCGGATGAACAACGTGCTGTCGTCGTGCGCGCAGGCTGGGGCGAAGACGCCGGCGCACGCCACGAGCGCGACACCCGTAAATACGCGGGCCGAATACCGGTTCATGGAGACGATCCTCCTTGAGTCGCAGGACGTCCCACGCCCGTGCGGTGGCACCGGCGGAGAACGTGTTGCGCTCCAGAACCCAAGCCTACCGCCCTCCGAACGAGACCGCCAAATACACAGCAAAATGGTCGCCGGCCGACCTACCCGGCTGGCCCCGCTCCGTAACGCGCGTCGAGGGCTTTTCGTGCCGCGTCCAGCTCGACCCGCTCCACGTGGGCCGTCCCTGCTGCGGTGACGACAGGCAGGCGGATGGCCGTGCCGACCCTCTTCTTGTCCGTTGCGACGAACGCCCACGCGCTCGTGAGCTCCCCGGCCGCCGTCTCGGTCGGGAGGCCGAGGCGCGCGAGCAGCGTGTGGGCCCGCTCGGCCAGAGCGGCGGGCGTGTGCCCCAGGCGGGTCCCGATGCGGAGCTCCTCCACCGTGCCGATGGCGACCGCCTCTCCATGCAGGTAGCGCGCGTACCCTCCGTAGGCCTCCAGCGCGTGTCCGACGGTGTGCCCGAGGTTCAGGAGCGCACGCGCGCCCAGCTCCTGCTCGTCGTCCCTCACGATGCGGACCTTCGCGGCCACCGCCCGACGGACGATCGGCGCGAGGGCCGCCGGATCTCCCGCGGCGAGCGCGGGCGCCGTGCGCTCCATCGCGTCCAGGAGCTCGCCGTCGGCAACGAGCGCGATCTTGACGACCTCCGCGAGCCCTGCCGTGCGCTCCCGCGCGGGGAGCGTCGCGAGGTGGTCCAGATCGATGACGACGGCCCGCGGCTGGTGAAACGCCCCGAGCAGATTCTTGCCGAGGGGGTGGTCGAAGCCAGTCTTGCCGCCGACCGAGGCGTCCACCATCGAGAGGAGGGTCGTCGGGACCTGGACGAAGCGGATGCCGCGGAGGAGCGTCGCGGCGGCGAACCCCGCCATGTCGCCGACGACCCCGCCGCCGAACGCGAGTACGACCGCGCGGCGATCGATCCCTGCGCCGAGCGCCGCGTCCCAGACGAGCGATACGCTGGCGAGCGTCTTGTGCATCTCGCCCGGGGGCAGCGTCACCTTCGTGTGCCGGACCTTCGCTAGGATTGCGTCGAGCGCTTGCCCGCGGAGACGCGCCACGTTGGCGTCGGTCACCGCGATCACGTGCGACGGGTCGGCCTCCGCGAGCACCTCGGCGACCCGACCCCCGTCCCCGGTCGCCATCTCGATGACGTACGAGCGCAAGCCGAGCGGCACGACCATCGCGTCGCGTGCCGCCAGGGCCTGGATGCTGGCGACGGTGGCGTCGGGATCTGCCCTGTCGGTCGCAACGGCGCCGTGGCACTCGGCGTAGGCGTCCGCCCGCGAAGCGAGGAGATCTTCGATGCGCGTGAGCCGGCGCGCCGGCATATCCCCGGGCTCCGCGGCGAGCACCGTGGGCACCCCGAGGTTCGGGCGCGCCGAGATGTCGGAGGTGCGCGCAAGGATGGTCTCGGCGCTCGCCGTGAGCGTCACGAGGGTCGCCTGCTCGAGCGCCAGGTGTCGGACCTCCCGCTGCGTTACTGCCCCGCCGCCGAAGGCGATGACCTGGGCCGTGGGCTCCGCAAGCAGGCGAGCGATGAGCTCCCGCTCTCGCGCGCGAAATGCGGCCTCTCCGTCCCGCCGCCAGAGATCGGGCACCGATGCGCCGGCCTCGCGGGCGATTAGGTCGTCCGTGTCGACGAAGGGGACAGCGAGCCGCGCCGCGAGACGGGGGCCGACGGTGCTCTTGCCCACGCCCATGAAGCCGCTCAGCACGAGGGGGCGCATCTCAGTAGCTCCGCGCCTGCTCGAGGTAGCCGCGAAAGTTGCGGGTGAGCTCCTCCACCGAGTCTCCCCCGAACTTCTCGAGCAGCGCGTCGGCGAGCGTGATGGCCACCATGGCCTCGCCGACGACGGACGCCGCAGCCACCGCGCACACGTCGCTCCGCTCGAACGCCGCGTCGAACGGCTCCTTTGTGACGATGTCGACGCTGGGGAGCGGCTTGCGCAGCGTGGCGATGGGCTTCATGGCCGCGCGGCAGACGACCGGCTGCCCGTTGGTGATCCCGCCCTCGACGCCCCCCGCGTGGTTCGACGGCCGCGTGAACGTGCGCGCCGCGGCGTCGTAGCCGATGGGATCGTGGACCTCCGAGCCGTGGCTCCGCGCTGCGCGCTGGCCCTCGCCGATCTCTACGGCCTTGATCGCCTGGATGCTCATGAGCGACTGGGCGAGCCGTCCGTCGAGCTTGCGGTCCCACTGGACGTGGCTGCCGAGCCCCGCCGGGACGCCGGTCGCCACGACCTCGAAGACGCCTCCCAGCGTGTCCCCGGCGTGCGCCGCCTCGCGGATGGCGTCCTTCATGAGGCCCTCCGTCTCCGGGTGCGCGCACCGCAGGTCCGACTCGGCGGAGCGGGCGCGGAGGATGTGAGGCGGCTCGTCCAGCGGCGGTGCCGCGACGTCGCCGATGGCGATCACGTGTGCGAATATCTCGATCCCCACGACCCCGAGTAGCTTTCGTGCGACCGCCCCGACGGCCGTTCGCGTCGCCGTCTCTCGAGCGCTCGCGCGCTCGAGGACGTCGCGCAGATCGTGGAATCCGTACTTGAGGCCGCCGGCGAGGTCCGCGTGGCCGGGGCGCGGCCGCGTGACCGGCTCGGGAGGCTGGGCGAACGGGGCGGCTCCCATCCGACCCTGCCAGTTGGCATGGTCCCGGTTCGCGATCTCGAGGGCGAGGGGGGAGCCGAGCGTCCGCCCGCCCCGGACACCAGCGACGATCTCGACGCGGTCGGTCTCGATCTTCATGCGGCCTCCGCGGCCGTACCCGCGCTGCCGGCGCGCGAGGTCGCCGTCGATGTCCTCGGCGAGGAGGCGGAGCCCCGCCGGGACGCCCTCGACGATGGCCACGAGCCGTGGCCCGTGCGACTCGCCAGCGGTGAACCATCGCAGGTGCGCCATCGCCCCTGATCTAGCAGTCTCGCCGGTTCTTCGTGCTACTTTCCCCGCAGCATGGCTGGGCTACCGGGTGTCGCGCGGGACGGTGCGTTCTCGAAGTACGAGGGCCTGGGCAACGACTTCGTCATCGTCGAGGCGTCGGGGGAGGACGCGCTCACTCTCGAGGCCGCGGTCGCGCTCTGCGACAGGCGGCTCGGCATTGGGGCCGACGGCGTGCTGCTCGTGCTGCCAGCGCGGAGCCCGAAGGCTGCCGCGCGCATGAAGGTCATCAACGCGGACGGCTCCGCCCCCGAGATGTGCGGCAACGGGCTCCGGTGCGTCGCGCTCCACGTCGCGGCCCGCGGCGGCGTGCTCGACTTCGACGTCGAGACCGACGCGGGGCTCCGGCGCTGCTCGGTCGAAGCGACCAGCCCGGAGCTCGTGACGGTGGACATGGGCACCGTGCAAGCTCTCGGCAAGCGCACGCTCGAGGTGGACGGCCGCTTGCTCGAGCTCTCGCTCGCCGACGCAGGCAACCCGCACGCGGTGCTCCTCGCGCCGGTGACCCGCGAGGACCTCGAGCGCCTCGGCCCCCGCATCGCGACCCACCCTTCGTTCCCCGAGGGCACGAACGCGGGCTTCGCCTCCGTGGTGGGCGGCGCGATCGACCTCGTGGTGTGGGAGCGCGGCGTGGGCCTGACGCTCGCGTGCGGTACGGGGGCGTGCGCGGCCGTCGCCGTTGCCTGCGAGCAAGGGCTCCTCCCGTTCGACGTGCCGATCGACGTCCGCTTGCCCGGGGGCACCCTCAGCATCGAGCGCCGGCGCGGCGGCGCAACACGGATGCGGGGCCCGGCGCGGAAGGTCTTCGTGGGCCAGCTGGCGCCGTAGAAGACCGAGCCGCTCCCGGCTCAGTCTTCGACGATGGTGCCGATCGTGTCGCCGAAGACTACGCGCTTGATGTTGCCGTGGGTCATCAGCTTGAACACCCGGATGGGCAGCTTGTTGTCGCGGCACAGGGTCACGGCCGTCGAGTCCATGACGCCGATGCGGTCGGCCAGGAAGCGGTCGAACGTCATCTTTGGGTACATCGACGCGTCCGGGAAGCGGATGGGATCCCGGTCGTAGATCCCTTCGACCTTCGTTGCCTTGAGGAGGCAGTCGGCGTGGATCTCCATGGCCCGCAGCGCAGCCGCCGTGTCGGTCGAGAAGTAGGGGTTGCCCGTGCCGCCCGCGAAGATGACGATGCGCCCCTTCTCGAGGTGCCGCTCGGCCTTGCGGCGGATGTAGGGCTCCGCCACCTGCCGGATCTCGATTGCCGTCTGCACCCGAGTGGGTACGCCTGTGTATTCGAGGGCGTCCTGGAGGGCCAAGGCGTTCATCACCGTGGCGAGCATGCCCATGTAGTCGCTCTGCGCGCGGTCCATGCCGACGCTGGCCCCCTTCAGGCCGCGGAAGATGTTGCCGCCGCCGACCACGATGCCGATGTGGACCCCGAGGGCGTGTACCTCGGCGAGCTCGGCGGCCACCGACCGCAGCACCTCGGCGTCGATGCCGAACCCGCCGGGCCCCCCGCAAAGTGCTTCGCCGCTCAGCTTGAGCACGATGCGCCTGTAGCGAAGCTGGGCGTGGGGCGGGGGAGGAACCAGGGACCGCTCTTCTTCGGCCGATCGTTTCCGCATTGGCAGGCGGGTGTAGTCGGGCGCGGTGGTGGGCGCAACGCTCTCGCCGCGGTTCCGGCTCGACTGCGTGGTCAACACCAGTTGGCGCGCGAGGCGCCCTCGTAGTAATCCGTCGCTCGCATGCGCTCCCGGTCCAAGGTCGCCACCGTCTTTCTCGCTGCCACGGCAGCCGCCGCCTTCACGGTCGTGGGCTGCAACGACAAGGCACTCCAGGGGGAGCGCCGGGTCGACGGGGGCGCCATCCCCTCGTCGCTCACGCCCGAGCAGTCGAGCAAGGTCCTCGCCAAGATCGGCGACCATACGATCACCCTGGGTGACTACGTGGCCGCCCTCGAGCACATGGACCAGTTCGACAGGCTCCGCTACCAGTCGCCCGAGCGCCGCAAGGAGCTGCTCACCGAGATGATCGACGTGGAGCTGCTCGCGGCCGAGGCCAAGCGCAAGGGCTACGACCAGGATCCGCTCGCCCAGCAGGAGATGCGCGAGATCCTCCGCGACTCGCTCCTCTCCCAGTCCCGCAAGGGCTCCCCCGGTCCGAACGACGTGCCGGAGGCCGAGGTCCACGCTTACTACGACGCACACCGCGACGAGTTCCGCGACTCCGAGCGCCGCCGTGTGTCGGCCATCGTCCTGCCGAACGCCGCCGCTGCGGCAGACGCGCTCGAGGCCGCGAAGAAGGCGACGACGGCGTCGCAATGGGGAGAGCTCGTGCGCTCCCGCTCGGTCGACACCCAGGCCAAGGCCAACGTGCCGGTCGATCTCGCGGGCGACTTCGGCATGGTGAGCGTCGTCGGCGACTCGCGGGGGGACAACCCGCGCGTGCCGACGGTCGTGCGGGCGGGTCTCTTCGAGATCGACAAGGTGGGCGACGTCCTCGGCCACGTGGTGACCGACGGCCTGCGCTACTTCGTCATCCGCCTCACACAGAAGACCGAGGCCCACGATCGCTCCTTCGCCGAGGCCGAGCGCTCGATCCGCGTGAAGCTCGTGCAGGACAAGCTGAAGGAGCGCGACGACACGCTCGTCACGTCGCTCCGCGCCAAGTTCCCCGTGGTGATCGACGAGGCCGCGCTCGCGAAGGTCAACGTCGACCTTTCGGACGCCGGTCCTGCCCCGCAGGGTGGCGGCCTCCCGCGGGGTCCCCGCGGCGGCCCGCGCTGAAGCAACGCGATGGCGACCCTGGCTCTCGTCCCTGCGAGCGCTCTCGCACGCCGCGAAGAGCGCCGCCCTCCGCGGCCTCCGCGGGCCCGGCCCTCGGACTGGCAGTGGCAGGTGCGCAACGCCGTGACGTCGGTGGAGGCCCTGTCCGCCGCGCTCGTCCTCTCCCCAGGTGAGCTCGAGGGGGCGCGGCGCGCCGAGCAGGCTGGGCTGCCGATCAGCATCACGCCCTACTACCTCGGGCTGTCGGACCGCACGGATCCCGCGTGCCCCGTCCGTAGGCAGTGCGTGCCGGACGCCCGCGAGTCGCTCGAGGTTCCGGGCGATCTGGTCGACCCGCTGGGGGAGGTCGCGCACGAGGTCGCGCCGCACCTCGTCCAGCGCTACCCCGACCGCGCGCTGCTCCTCGCGACCGACCGGTGCGCCGTCTACTGCCGCTTCTGCACCCGTTCGCGCATCGTGGGGGACGGCGGGGGCGCCGTGTCGCTGGACGCGCTCGCCCCGGCGCTCGCGTACCTGCGCGCGCACCCCGAGGTCCGCGACGTCATCGTGAGCGGCGGAGACCCGCTCGCCATGGCGACCGACCGGATCGTCCGCCTCGTCGGCGCGGTGCGCGCCATCCCGAGCGTCGAGACCATCCGCCTCGCCACGCGCGTCCCCGTCACGCTCCCGATGCGCATCACACGCGAGCTCGTCCGCGCGCTCCGTCCGCTGCACCCGCTCTGGGTGATGACGCACTTCAACCACCCGAAGGAGCTCACCCCCGCGTCCCTCGCTGCCTGTACGCGGCTCGTCGACGCCGGCTTCCCCGTGATGAACCAGTCGGTTCTGCTCCGCGGCATCAACGACTCGGCGGACACGCTCGAGGCGCTCTTCCGCGGCCTCATCCGTGCGCGCGTCCGGCCCTACTACCTGCTCCAGGCGGACCCCGTGCGGGGCTCGGGGCACCTACGGACGCCGCTCGCCCGCGGCCTCTCCATCATGGAGGCTCTCCAGGGCCGCCTCACCGGTATCGCGCTCCCCAAGTTTGTCTGCGATACCCCGGGGGGGAAGGGCAAAGTTCCCCTCCTCCCGGACTACGTCGTACGCCGCGGCGTGGGGAGCACGCGCCTCCGCACCTTTCGCGGCGAAGAGGTCGAGTACATCGATCCGCCACCCGAAGGCGCGTGATAGGAAGCATCCATGTCTGCTTCGCTGCCGCCGCCGCCGCCGTCGCAGTTCCCTCCGCCCGCGCACACGAAGCGCCTCGACGATACCAACGCCAAGGCTCTCCTCGGCGGTGGCGAGGAGCGCATCAAGAAGCAGCACGAGGGCGGCAAGCTCACTGCCCGCGAGCGCATCGATTTGCTCCTCGACCCTGACTCGTTCGTGGAGATCGGTCGCTTCGTCACGCACCGCTGTACGGACTTCGGGATGGAGACGCAGAAGGTCCTCGGCGACGGCGTCGTCACCGGGTACGGCACCGTCGATGGGCGGAAGATCTTCGTCTTCGCGCAGGACTTCACCGTCTTCGGCGGCTCGCTCAGCGGGGCGTACGCGCAGAAGATCTGCAAGGTGATGGATCTCGCGATGAAGGTCGGCGCGCCGATCATCGGCCTGAACGACTCGGGCGGCGCCCGCATCCAGGAGGGCGTCGAGTCGCTCGCCGGCTACGCCGACATCTTCCTTCGCAACACGCTCGCGAGCGGCGTCGTCCCCCAGATCAGCGCCGTCCTCGGCCCCTGCGCCGGCGGCGCGGTCTACTCGCCGGCCATTACGGACTTCATCCTGATGGTCGAGGGCACGAGCTACATGTTCATCACCGGCCCCGACGTCATCAAGGCGGTGACCCACGAGGAGGTCACGAAGGAAGACCTCGGGGGCGCGATGACGCACGCGTCCAAGAGCGGCGTCTGCCACCTCACGTCGCCGGACGACAAGACGTGCCTCGTGCAGGTGCGCCAGATCCTCTCGTTCATCCCCTCGAACAACCATGAGGACCCACCGTTCAAGGCGACGACCGATCCCGCGCTCCGCGAGGTCCCCGAGCTCGACACGATGGTGCCCATCGAGTCGAACAAGCCTTACGACGTGAAGGACGTGATCCGCGCGGTCGTGGACGACGCGAACCTCTTCGAGATCGCGGAGGCGTACGCGGCCAACATCGTCGTCGGATTCGCCCGCGTGGGCGGCCGTGCGGTCGGCATCGTCGCCAACCAGCCGCAGGTGCTCGCCGGCGTCCTCGACATCGACGCCTCGATGAAGGCGGCGAGGTTCGTGCGCTTCTGCGATTGCTTCAACATCCCGCTCGTCACGTTTGTGGACGTCCCGGGCTTCTTGCCGGGGACCGACCAGGAGTACGGCGGCATCATCAAGCACGGCGCGAAGCTCCTCTTCGCGTTCGCCGAGGCGACGGTGCCGAAGGTGACGGTCATCCTGCGCAAGGCCTACGGCGGCGCGTACGACGTCATGGCGAGCAAGCACATCCGGGCCGACATGAACTTCGCGTTCCCCACGGCAGAGATCGCCGTGATGGGGCCCGACGGCGCGGTCAACATCGTGCGCCGCAACGAGATCGCCACCGCGGCGGACCCGGCGGCGACCAAGGCGGCCTTCGTCGCCGACTACCGCGAGAAGTTCGCGACGCCGTACAAGGCCGCGGAGCTCGGCTTCATCGACGAGGTCATCTACCCGCGCACGCTGCGCGCGCGCCTGCACCGCTCGCTCGAGCTCCTGAAGGACAAGCGGGACACGAACCCGCCGAAGAAGCACTCGAACATCCCACTCTGAGCGGCGCGCAAGTGTAGGACGACGGATTTGGATTTCTCGCGTACCGCTCTGAGTTGCTACACGACGTCGAGCAGTCACGAGACGACGTGGAGAAGTCACTCCACGTGATCAAGGAAGCCGTCGCGGTACTCCCGGTTTTTCGACACGACCGATTTCGCTCCAAATCCGTCGTCGAAGAGTCCCTCCACGTCGTCTTTGCGTCCAGATCCGTCGTCTTCGGGGCTCGAGACGACCGATTCGAGCCCTGAGCTTGGAGCTCGGTGTCCTTCGACGTGCGCTCTTCCTTCTTGGCGGCAATGAGGATGTCGTTTCCTCGCCTCTCCGGGTCCAGAGCTTGACGATCTCGGTCGAAATCGTCGCGGAGATACTCCCTTCCGGTAGTGAGATGACTCCTTCCGGTAGTGAGATGACTCCTTCCGGTAGTGAGATGACTCCTTCCGGTAGTGAGACGACTCCTTCCGGTAGTGAGACGACTCCTTCCGGTAGTGAGAAGACTCCTTCACGTCCTCCCATGATTGCTCGAGGTGATCTCATGACTCCTTCCGGTCATTCGAGGACTCTTCGCGGTCCTCTCGACGCTCGCCCCCTGCGGGGGATGGCTGCGGCAGGCCGTCCCGGAGGCCATCGAGGACGGGTGAGGACGGGCTCTTGTCGTCCGTCCAATCCGGGCGGACGTCGAGAAGAGGAAGCCGCGGCTTCGCGCTGACCTGCCCGTACCCAGGGCCGAAGAGGGCGCGCCCGGCGCGGGCGCCCGTGTGCTCGCCAGCCTCCACCGTTACCTTGCCGTTGACGACGACAGTGTGGATGCCGATGGAAAACGCGTGGGGCGCCGCGAAGGTCGCGGTATCGAGTACCTCCGCGGGATCGAAGACGACGATGTCGGCGAAGGCACCGGGCTTCAGCGTGCCCCGATCGACGAGCCCTACCTGCGCCGCGGGCAGGCTCGTCATCTTGCGGATTGCGTCTTCTAGCGTGAGCACTCGCTCCTCGCGGACGTAACGCCCTAGCACGCGCGGGAAGGTGCCGTACGCGCGGGGGTGGACGCGGATCTTGCCGAGAAGCCCCCGCGGGCTCGTGGCCTCCGCGTCCGTCGCGATGCTGACCCACGGCATGGCCATCGCCGTGCGCACGTCGTCCTCGCTCATCGAGTGGTAGAGCGCGAAGACGTTCGCGCGGTGGGCCTCGAGGAGGCCAAAGTAGACGTCCCACGCGTCCTGCTTCCGTGCGCTCGCGATGGCGGATATGCGCTTGCCCACGGCGTCCTCGTCGCCACCCGCGGGGACGCTCGCGACCTCGATCGCGTCGAAGTCGATGCGCCCGAGGAGCGCGTCCCGCGACTCCATCTCGCTGCGGATGCGCGCGCGTGCCGCGGCGTCGCGCAGGCGAGCGACGACCGCGTCGGGTCCGCCCTCTTGCGCCCAGTCAGGCATCGGCGCCGCGAGGCCCGTCCCCGCGACGGCGTACGGATACTGGCATGCCGAGACGCGCACCCTCCGCTGGCGAGCTGCTTCGAGGAGCGCGCAGAGCGCCGGCATCTTCCCCCAGCTCGCGCGTCCGGCGACTTTGAGGTGGAATACCACGACCGGCAAGGAGGCGCCCTCGCCAATCGCGATGGCCTCGCCCACCGAGTCCATCACGGAGCCGCTCTCACCCCGCACGTGCGTGATGTAGATACCCCCGAGCTCGCCCGCGGCCCGCGCGAGCGTCACGAGCTCTCCCGTGCCCAGGTACGATGCGGGCGGGTAGGCGAGCGCGGCTGCCAGCCCGAAGGCACCCTCGCGCATAGACTCCGTGACGAGCGCGCGCATCGCGTCCATCTCGCCCGGCGTCGCCTTCCGCGCGTCCTGCCCCATGACCCGTGCCCGCACGAGGTCGACCGACGCAAACGCGCCGAGGTTCACCGCGGTGCCGGATCGCTCGACGCGGCGAAGGTACCCCTCGAAGCCGCTCCAGTCCATCGTGAGCCCGAGCGCGCCGAGCCAGCCGACGTAGCGCGAGTCCTCCTCGAGGATGCGCGGCGTCAGGAGCCCCGGCGAGCCGCCCTCCCCGATGAGCTCGGTCGTTATGCCCTGGCGCACGTGGCTCGATGCGTCGCCGTCGGCCAGCAGCGAGAAGATCGACTGGCTCTGGATGTCGACGAAGCCCGGCGCGACGACCATCCCCCGCGCCTGGACCTCGCGCGCACCGCGGGTGCCGCCGAGATCGCCGATCATCGCGATGCGGTCGCCCCGAACGCCGATGTCCACGCGGCGTGCTGGAGCGCCCGTGCCGTCCAGCACGTCACCGCCGCGAACGATCAGGTCGAAGTCGCTCATGATCTGCGCGAGCGATGATGCCGCAAGGCGCGCGATGCGCACCTGAAATTTGGCCCACAGCCCGCACAACCCGTATCGCGATCAGACAAGCCGCGCGCTCGTCCGAGGCGCGCGCTGGACGGCACGTCCGCGGCCTCCCGCCGCGGCGATGCCTTCAATTGGAGAGATGTCATGAGCACCGATGACGATCGCCGGATTCAAGGCACGACCCGCATTCCGTTCGAAGCACTCGTCGAGGTTGGAGGCGAGCTGGGCCCCACCTTCGAGGCCCAGGCCGTCGACCTCTCCGAGGAGGGGATGCACCTGCGTACGGCTTACCTACCGGACATTGGCCAGCCGCTGAGCTGCCGCTTCGAAGCGGGAAGCTCGACCGTCATCGCCGCGGGCGAGGTCGTGTGGCGCGAGGAGGCCGGTCGCGGAGGGGAGTTCGGGATTCGCTTCACCAACCTCGACGCCGACAGCGTCCTCGCCCTGGACCGCATCGTCGGGATCGCCCGCGGCAGCGCGTCGCAGGATCCCGGGGCGCGCGTCCGGCTCCACATCGAGGGCCTCGGCTCGCCCATGCGAGCCCGCGTGAAGGACTCCAAGCAGCAGGAGCTGCGCGTCGGCAGCGAGCTCGGCTTCCTCCAGGTAGGCAAGCCCCTCGAGCTCGAGGACGCCGCGACCGGGAGCCGTCGCGCCGCGCGCATCGACCGCGTCGACGTCGAGACCGACGCCGCATCGCACATCCCGCAGCTCGTCGTCACGCTTCGCTACGACGACGAGCGCCCCGAGGCCGCGCCGCGCCGGCCTTCGATCCCCGCGCCCTCGGCGCCCATCGCCGGGCAGTCCGCGCCGCTCGCCATGGAAGCCAAGGAGACGACGCCGGGCCCGGCCGTCATCGGCGCGGACCCGACGATGGACGGCGACATGGACCTCGACATGCCCGTGGCCTCGGCGCAAACCCTCGCCGAAGAGGCGGACCCCTTCAAGAAGGAATCCGACGCGATGAAGGGCGCCTTCGGCCGCGGCGCCGCGAAGGTGGGCCCGGCCCTCGCTTCCTTCGCCCGTCGGGCGATGCTCACCGCCTCGCTCCTGGCGCGGCGGACGCGCGATACCGGCGCCAGCGCCGGCGACGCGTCCCCGCAGCGCCGCACCACCGCCCCCGCGCCCGGGGGCGGCCTTCACACGAGCGGTCGTCGCGTCGTCCGCGGCGAATCGATGGCGGACGCGCTCGAGCGGGCCGCTGGACTCCCGAAAGCAGGCGGAATGAAACGCAAGGTCATCGCAGGTTCTGCCATCGCCGTCGTCGCCATGGCGACGATCCTCGTCGCACGCCGACCGGCCGCCCCGCCGCCGTCGAGCGCCAACGCGAGCCTCGCGCCGAGCGCGGAGCCCGCGGCCCTCGCACCGACAGCCGTACCGCCCTCCGCGCCGCTCGCCAGCGCGAACGTTCCTCCCCCCGCGCCGCTCGCCGGCCCCGCGCCGCTCCCGACGCCTCCCGCGGCGAACCTCACGCCCACCGAGCCCCCGGCCGCTCCGGAGAAGCCCGAGAAGCCTCGTCACGTCCACGTCGCGCCGTTCGGCAACGGCAACGTCGCCCACGCCAACGTCCTGCACCTCAAGATGGACGGCCCCATCGAGAAGCTCGAGGGGGCGAGCACCCCGACCGGCTTCTCCGTCCGGATCCCGAACCGGCGTTCGCTGGAAGCCGCCGCGCCCCTCGCGGCCCGCGACGGCCGCATCGCCGCCATGCACGTCACCAACGATGCGAGCGGCGCTGACCTCGCCGTCTCGTTCAAGGATGGCGTGCCCAGCTTCCAGGTGCGCGCCAAGGGAGATCAGCTCGAGATCCTCATCGCGCCGGCTGGTGCCGTCGCCGAGGACGTCGCCGAGTCCGCCGAGGAGCACTCGCCCAAGCACCCCGAGACGGCCGCGAGCGGCAAGAAGAAGAAGCCGCACCACAAGCTCACCCACCACATCGACGAGTCGACCTCGCGCTGAAGCTGCCGGCCGCGGCAGGGTAGAGGGGGGCGAGATCGCGGCCCCCCCTACCGATTGCCGCGGCCCTTGCGCGTCGTCCGCGGGAGCACGGTGGCGCTGGTTGCGCAGAGGTCGAGCCCGTCGTGCTCGCCGCGGCCTGCGCGGATGGCGCCTGCGTAGGCGATCATCGCCGCGTTGTCCGTGCAGCTCGCAAGGGGGGGGACGTGCGCGGAGTAGCCGTGCGCGGCGGCCAGCTCCTGAACGCGGGCGCGCAGGCCGCGGTTGGCCGCGACGCCGCCTCCGATCACGACGTGCCGAACGCCTTCCCGGCGCGCTGCCACGTCGAGCTTCCCGGCGAGCGAGCCGACGACGACGTCCTGGAAGGCCGCGCACAGGTCGGCGAGGGCCTGGCCCTCGGGCACGCCTTCGCGCGCGATCCGCTGCGCGAGCTGCGTCTTCAGCCCCGAGAAGCTGAACTCGAGCGAGCTCTTCTGCGCCATCGGTCGCGAGAGGGTGACCTTCGTGGCGTCGCCGGAGGCTGCCAGCCGGTCGATGACGGGACCTCCGGGGTAGCCGAGCCTGAGGAGCTTGCCGACCTTGTCGAACGCCTCCCCGGCCGCATCGTCGCGCGTGGCGCCGAGCTCGTGGATGGCCTCGGCGTGCGGCGCGTCGACCCGGTAGAGAGCTGTGTGACCGCCGGAGGCAAGCAGGCAGACGAAGGGAAACTCGGGCACGGGCGACTCCACCGTCGGTTCGCCGCGGCGCAGGAAGACCGAGAGCAGGTGCCCCATCAGGTGGTCGACGCCCACGAGCGGCTTGCCCGAAGCCCACGCCATTCCCTTCGCGACCTGCACACCGACGAGGAGCGCGCCGACGAGACCCGGCCGGCTCGTGACGGCGATGGCGTCCACGTCGGCGACCTTCACGTTCGCTTTTGCGAGTGCCTGCGAGACGACGGGCCCCACGTTGCGCAGGTGATCGCGCGACGCGAGCTCCGGCACCACCCCTCCGTAGAGCGCGTGCACGTCGATCTGGCTCTCGACGACGTCGCTCCAGACGCGCCCCCGTTCGTCGACGACCGCCGCGCCCGTCTCGTCACAGGACGACTCGATGCCGAGGACGAGCATTCAGAACGCGCAGGGCGAGGACTGGCGGGTAAGCGAGAAGACGGCGAAGAGGTTCTGCGCGCCGCTCGCCGCTCCGCCGTCGGGCGCGAAGTTCGGTGCGCCCTGGAGGAGCCGGACCTCGACGCTACCCGACTCCATCAGCGAGATGACGACCATGACGTCTGCCCCGCTCCCCCCATCCGTCCGTGAGGTCGCCACGTAGATGAGGTTCTTCGTGCGCCCCTCTCCGAACTGGAGCGTCGACAGCGGGTCCTGCCACAGCTGCGGAATGGAGCGAAGCGGGGTGGCGTCGAACAGGCCGTCGCTCGTAGAGAGGGTCCCGGGCGTGTCCTGGAGGTGGTCCACGTCGAACGTGAGGCACAGGTTGACGTTCGTGCCGATCCCCGATCGCACGAAGTCGGCCGGGACCACGGGGCCGAGGTACGAGCCCCCGTTGGTCGAGAAGCTCGAGAGGTCGTGGCAGGCTCCCTGGCCCAGCGCGAGGAGCGCGACGAGACCGACGTACCGGACGGAGACCTGGGGCATGCGCCGCTAGTGTACGCCGCCTCGGGCCAGCGCGCGCGCAGCCTCGCGAACACGGGGCTCGGGGTCGGCCGTCTCCATCGTCTCCGCGAGCTCCTGGGCTCGCTTGGGGTCGAACGTCGCGAGAGCCTCGAGGGCGGCCTCGCGGACGAGCGCGTAGGCGTCCTTCGTCGCCGCCTCCCGGAGGTGGCGCGTCGCCGCGTCGGCGTCTCCGGTGGCGCCGAGCCTCCCCATCGCCTGCGCCGCGAGGACGCGCATGGCCCAGTTCTCGTGCGTCGCCAGGACCTTTCCTACGGCCTCCGCAGCACGGGGATCGCGCTGCCCGCCGATGGCTGCGAGCGCGACGCGCTGCACGGCCTCGTTCGCGTCGTTCGTCGCGGCGACCACGGCGGCGGTCGCGGCGTCCGACTGCGAGCGCGCCAAGAGGACGACCGCCTTCGTGCGGATGGCCGCGTCTGGATGCCGGGCCAGTGTGATGATGCTCGGCTCGAGCGCCCGCGCGATGTCCCGCGCAGCCTCGTGCGCGGCGGTCGCCTGCGGACCGTCGCTCCTGGCGCCGAGGGCTGCGGGGCCGACGAACGGCTCGAGCGCGCCATCACCGGTCGACAACGCGTCGAGCACGGCGCGCGCGCTCTCGCTGGACGTCTGGAGCGCGGCGAGGGCGGCGCGCTTGATCGGGCCCGCGTACGTGACGAGCGCGGTCGCCCGCTCGGCGTCGCTGAACCCGCCGGGCACGAGCTGGGTCAAGGTCGTCTCGATGTCGAGCGGCCCGTCGGGGACGGGGAGCGGATCCTTGACGGAGTGCGAGTCCCCCCCTCCTGCCGCGTGCCTCGCCGCGAGCAGGGCGAGCGCCCCGCTCCCCGCGTGCCGCACCGCCTCGGCCGACAGCCTCGCGCGCGAGCTCTCCGGGTCGCCCGCGGCGAACGCTGCGTCCGCCATGGCGGCGACGGCAGGCCCTCCCCCGGGCGACGCCCCACGTCCGGCGCCCATTCGCGCGAGCGCCACGAGGGCCATCTGGCGCGGAAGTGCGTCGCTGCCCTCGGCGAGCGCGAGCAGGTGGGCCGTCTCCGAGTCCGCCCCGAGCTCTCCCAGCGCATAGGCGGCGGCCGCGCGCGCCACGTTGCCGGTATCCATCCCCTTCATGACGACCGCGATCTCGGGCACGGCCGCGCGCTCGTGCGCGAGCGCGAGGCCGAGGACGGCGAGCGCCTGCATCTCGGGCGTCCCGCGCCGGAGCAGCGCCCGCAGGCTGGGCACCGCGCGCCGGTCCCCCGTCCCGGCGGCGCCCATCCGCGCCACGCCCCACGCTGCCGCGATCGCGACGGCGTCGGTGGGCATGACGTCGCCCTCCTCCTTGCTCGCCTTGGGCGAGAGGAGCGCCTCGTACTTCGGCAAGAGCGCCGGGTCGCGGAGGCCACCGCACGCGATCATCGCGCGAACACGCAGTGAGGTCTCGCCCTGCCCGGTCGCGAACGAGAAGAGGCCGGGCCCCGCGTTCTTGTTCTGCACGTAGCCCAGCACGTCGATGGCGACGCGCTGCTGGCCGGTGTCGCCGTCGGCGAGCGCGTCGAGGAGCGGCTTGACGGCGCGCGCCCCGACGCGGGCGAGCGCGGCGCGGGCGTCGTCCGCGTCCTTGCTCATCCCGCTCGCGCTGCCCTGCCGCGGCGCCCCGTGCTTGATCCGCTGGACGAGGCCGAAGGTGAGGTTGCCGTAAATCTCGATGAGGAGCCGCCGGTAGATCGTACGCTGCGGGTTGCCGATCGCGAGGGGCAAGAGCTCCTGCTCGAGCGACTCGAGCGTCCCCTTGCCGAGGTTGATCTGCATCGAGAGGCGCGCCGCACGCGCGACGAGCTCTTCGTCCGGCGCGCCGCGAACGACGCGGCGGAACAGGCGGTCGGCCTCGTCCGATTCGCCCTTGGCGAGCAGGAGGTCGGCGAGCTCGAAGTAGGCGGGGTAGAGGCGGTCGTTCTTCGCTATGGCGGCGCGAAACTCGACGATCGCGTGCTCCGGATCCTGGCGCGTCCGGTACTTCTCTCCGAGGCGGCGGTGGCCCTCCGCGTCGTCCGGGTTCAGCTCGACGGCGCGCGCCGCGTAGCGGATGGCGTCGTCGTCCTTGTTGAGCTGGAGGGCGTACTCCGCCATGCGCTGGTAGAGCTCCCGCGCGCGCTTGGGTTCCACCTGGACGAGCTTCTCGAGCGTCTCGATGGCGAGCTCGAGCTTGCTCTCCTGGACGAGGACGCGCTCGAGGGCGAGGTAGCTGTCGGCGTCCCCGGGGGCCAGCTGGATGATGCGCCGGAGCGTGGCTTCCGTCTCGGGGAGCTTGCGAAGATGCATGAGCACCTCGGCGAGCGTGCGCCCGGCGTCGAGGTCGGGCGGGTTCGCGTCGAACTGTGCCGACAGGGGCACGACCTGCTGCTCGATCGTCCGCTCGAGGCCCCAGAGCGTCACCATGTGGGTGCGCGCTTCGCGCGCGAGGACCTTGTCTCCCGCGAGCTTGGCCTTCGCCCCGAGCTCCTGCCAGAGCGCGTGCGCGTCCCGGTAGTTGTGCGCGCGCTCGAGCACCCCCGCGAGGTCCTTCTTGTAGCCGAGGTTGCCTGGCTCGAGCTGCGCCGCTTCCCTGAGCGACAGGAGGGCGTCTGCGATCATCTCGTGCTCGGCGTACACCTCGCCGAGCGCTGCGAGCGCGCGCGCCCGCGGGCTCACCGTCGTCAGGATGCGCTTCCACGTCTGGACGGCGAGCGCTGTGTTGCCGTCCTGGAAGTAGCGATCTCCCAGGTCCACGAGGTGCGACGGGTCGCTGGCGCCCACCTGCGCCAGGCGGGTCAACACCTTGAGCGAGCGGTCTCCTTCGCCGATGCGGGCGTAGAACTCGCCGAGGCGGTTCAGCACGTCCTCGTCGCCGCTGGCGCGCGCCTCGAGCTCGGTGAGAAGCTTGAGGGCTCGGGTGCGGTCGCCCCGCTGGAGGAGCGCGTCGCACTGCTCGAAGACGTACTCGGGGTTGTTCGGCGCCGAGCGAATGAGCCCGTCGTACTCGGCGATGGCCTTGTCGAGCTCCCCCTGGGACTGGAGGATGCGGATCGTCTTGAGGCGCAGGTCGATCTGCCTCGGGTTCTGCGCGAGCGCCTTTCGGTAGGTCGCGAGCGCGTTGGCGGCGTCCCCCGTCTCCTCGTAGAGGGACCCGAGGAGGGCGAGCCTGCCGAAGTCGCCCGGGTGCTCGGCCTCGAGCTGCTTGATGAGCACGCCGAGCTGCTGGTCGGCGCGGTAGATCTCGGTGATGGTCTCGTAGATCTCCGTCCGCACGGCGGCTTCGGCGCCCGCGGCCGCGAGGGCGCGCTTGAGCGTCGCCAGCGCTTCGGCGTTCTTGTGCGCCTTGGCCTGCGCCCGCCCGAGGTCCTTCAGCGCGGGCGCGAGCGTCCGGTTGTCGCCCGTCGCTGCGACGACCAGCTCCTTGAACTCGGCCTCCGCGCGCTCGAACTCCCCCCGCGCGTAGAGCTCTCGGCCGAGCTCGCCCTTGACGAAGAGGTTCGTCGGCTGCGCCTTCACGAGCTCTCCGTGAAACCTCCGCGCGCCGTCCCAGTCCTTGCCGTCCAGCGCCAGGGCGAGGAGCGTCCGGAGCGTCTGCTCCTTGTCGACCGCCGTGGTCTGGAGGGCGAGGGCTTGCTCGAAGCGCGCGCGGGCACCCGCCGTGTCGCCGCGGTCGGAGAGCAGGTGGGCAAGCGCCAGCGTCGCCGTCGGATCGCCCGCCTTCAGCGCGGTCGCGCTCTCGTAGCTCTTGATGGCGTCGTCCGCCCGCCCGTCGAGCTTCTGGATGCCTCCGAGGACGATGGTCGCCGCGTACTGCTCATTGCCCGGCAGGGCGGCGAGCTTCTGGAAGTCGGAGAGGAGCGCCTTGAGGTTGCCGTCCCTGTCCCGGTAAAGCTGCGCGAGACGCTGAAGCGGGAAGGGGACGCCGGGCTGCGCCAGGACCACCTTAGTGTACCGGTCGATGAGCGCGTCGGGCGAGGTCTCGGCGGGGACGACAGGGCCCGGATGGGGCCCGGGGTGAGCGCCGCCCTGTGGGTGCGGGTGCGGCGCCGGCGCCGGGCGGTGACGCCCGTGGGGGTCGAAGTCCTGCGCTCCCGCAAGTCCTGGAAAGGACAGGGCGGCCAGCAACGGGAGCGTCCTCCAGGCTCGACGGACGTGCACGCTTCTCTTCACCTCCGAAGCTTAGACGCGAAATGCGGTCCTCGCACTGGGTCCCGCGCGGGCGGGGCGGTGGCGCATGGTAAAATAGTCCTCGAGATGCCCTCCACACCCTTCTTCCAGGCCCCTCCGTCGCTCGGCAACCAGTACACGGCCGATCGCGTACTCAAGAGCTACCTCGCCCGGACGCTGCCCCCGGCGATGCTGAAGAGCATCGAGCCCGACCTCTCCCTCGCGGGTGAGCTCGCCGGCGGCGAGCTCTACCAGGAGAGCCTCGAGCAGCGCTTGCGCGAGCCCGAGCTGACGCAGTGGGACGCGTGGGGCAAGCGCGTCGACCGCATCCAGGTGACGCCGCTCTGGGAGAGGATGGCGCGCATCGCCGCGACCCAGGGCCTCATTGCGATCGCCTACGAGCGAAGGAACGCCGAGCACTCGCGCGTGCACCAGATGGCGCTGAACTACCTCTACGACCCCTCGTCCGGGGTCTACTCCTGCCCCCTCGCGATGACGGACGGCGCGGCGCGCACGCTGTCGGTCAGCAAGAACCCGGCGCTGGTCGAGCGGGCGGTCACGCGGCTCGCGAGCCGCGACCCGGCCGTCGCCTGGACGAGCGGGCAGTGGATGACCGAGCGTACGGGTGGCTCGGACGTCGGCATCAGCGAGACGGTTGCGCGCCGCGCGGTCGACGTGCCGGGCGACGCCATGGGCGGGCAGGTGCCGCTCGGCGAGGCGTACCGGCTCTTCGGGACCAAGTGGTTTACCTCGGCGACGACCTCGCAGATGGCGCTGACGCTCGCGCGCCCCGAGGGCAACCCCCCTGGAGGTCACGGCCTCGCGCTCTTCTACGTCGAGCTCCGCGACGCCGCCGGCGCCATGAACGGCATCTCGGTGAACCGCCTGAAGGACAAGCTCGGCACGCGCATGGTGCCCACCGCGGAGCTCACGCTGGACGGCGCCCTTGCCGTGCCTGTCGCGGGGACCACGGACGGCGTTCGCAACATCACGCCGATGCTCACCGTGACACGCACGTGGAACTCGATCGGGGCCATCTCCGGCATGCGGAGGGGCCTCGCGCTCGCACGCGACTACGCGAGCAAGCGCGTCGCGTTCGGCGCGAAGCTCGCCGACAAGGCGCTGCACGTCGACACGCTGGCGGGGCTCGAGGCGGAGTTCGAGGGGGCGTTTCTGTTGACCTTCCGGGTCGTCGAGCTGCTCGGCCGTGACGAGGCGGGTGTCGCCACCGAGGAAGACGGGCAGCTCGCCCGTCTGCTCACGCCCATCGTGAAGCTGACGACGGGCAAGCAGGTGGTCGCGGTGCTGAGCGAGGTCCTCGAGGCGTTCGGCGGCGCGGGCTACGTGGAGGACACGGGGCTGCCGCGGCTGCTCCGCGACGCGCAGGTCCTGCCGATCTGGGAGGGGACGACGAACGTGCTGTCGCTCGACGTCCTGCGCGCGCTCGGTCGGGGCGGGTCACTCGACGTCCTCGAGCGCGAGGTGCATCGCCGCGTCGGCCACGGCAAGGGCGAGGCGGGGGCCGCCGCGATCCGCGCGATCGAGCACGCCAAGGCGTGGCTCGAGCGAGCGCGGTCCGCGGGGCCACAGGTGCTGGAGGCGGGGGCACGCCGCTTCGCGCTCACGCTGGGCCGCGCGGTGGAGCTCGCGCTGCTCGTCGATCAGGGCGCCTGGGCGGAGGGCGCCCTCCGCGATGGGCGCACGTCGGCCGCGGCGCGCCGCTTCGCCCGCAACGGCGTCGACCTCATCGTCGACGAGGACGCCCTCGCGGACTCGCGTGCGCTCGCCAACGACGAACCGCTCGCGGGGGTGTAGAGAACCGCAGAGGCCCAGAGAACGCTGCGGGGGAGAGAGGGGTCGGAGCTCTCTCACTCTCTCGAGCAAAGCACTCTCTTCCTCTGCGCCCCCTGCGGTTCCCTCCCTCTCGATGGGCGACTAGTTAGCGCTCTTTGCGAGGCCCTTCACGTCGACCGGGCCGTGCGCTTGCTGGGCGAGGCGGCGGGCGAGCTCGGCGGTGGCCACCGGGTCGGGCGCGAAGGGGCGCGCGTCGTCGAGGGCGCGGGTCGCGAGCTCGCGCTCGCCCGTCGACGCGAAGGTGATCGCGCGGTCGAGGAGCAGCGCGGCGGTGAAGCGCGTGAGGATGGCATCCGGGCTGGGGGCTGCCGGGGCGAGGCGTGTCAACGGGGTCTTGGGAGCGTCGCGCGGGGGATAAGGTGCGAGGCGCAGCGCCTTGACGAGGCGCGCGAGGTCGGGCGCGAAGGCGTCCATTGCGCGGAGCCGGTCGCTCGCGCCGCGCGGCTCCGGCTCGAAGATGGCGAACAGGCCGGCCGGGACGAAGTGGCGGGCGAGGGGCCGCTCCCACTGCGGCTCGAAGGGCAGGGCGAGGGGCCTCGCGGTGGAGAGGGACGACAGCGCCCATTCGTCCGGCGAGGCTTCGAGCAGGAGGTCTCGCCACAGCGGCGCCATCTTGGGCTCCAAGGTGAGCTCGCGCGAGGCGAGCGGGCCCACGATGTCGCCGAGCGGGATGACCGACAGGTCGCCCCGCAGCTCGCCCGTCGCGCGGGACGACAGGATGCGGGTGAGCATCCGCGGCTCGCGGACGAGCACGACCGCGCGGGCGGGAAGCTGCCCGAACGCGACCTCGTCCCAGAGGGCGGAGGGCGAGGGCCCGCGGGCGTCGAGTCGCTGGAGCGCGTCGTCGGCGGAGAGGACGGGGAAGGTGAGCTCGATGACGATGATCATCGTGGCGCTGGCCGACGCCAGCGGGATGGGGGCTTTCGCCACGGCGCGCGCGGCGGCCTCCATGGTGACGCCGGCCAGGACCCACAAAGCCCCGAGCGCCGCGAGCACGGGCGCGCAGTAGCGGGCGGGCCCGAGGGCCGCGCCTGCCCACGCCGCTCCGAGCCCGACGGCCGCGAGGACGAGGAGGGCCGCGGCGAGCCCGCGTGCGCGCCTGGCGTCCCCAGCCGCCTGGCCGCGCGCGACGAACGCGATGCCGAGCCCGACGGCCGCGAGCGCCCCCCCAAACCAGCCGAGCTCCACGTGGAGGAACGGGCCCAGGCCGCCGCCCGCGGCGCCCTCGCCCCCGCTCGCCGCCAGCGGCGCCGCGAGAATGGAGAGCGTCGAGCGCCGCACGGCGAGCGAGAGGGCGAGCGGGAAGAGCCCGGCCACCGCGGCGGCCGCGACGGTGACGAGTCCGCTGCGGACCGCGCCCCGCCCGTGGCCCTCAGGCTTACCTCCCGCGAGCAGGAACGTCCCGATCGAAGCGAGCGCGGCGAGGCCGACGACCGGCTCGTAGCTCACGGCGAGCGCCATGACGAAGGCGGCGAGGGGGAGGGTGGGCGAGCCGTAGGGGGCGGACGCCGCGCCCTCGCGGCGGGAGGCGAGCGCCAGCGGCGCGAGGCAGAGGAGCGCGCCGAGCCCCGACCCCGCGAGGCTCGTCGACTCGAGCTGCCAGGCCGCCGAGAGCGTCGCCGTCAGGGACGCCACCGCCGCGATCGCCGGCGAGAGCCTGCCGGCGCCGCCCCCGCACGACGCGAGCAGGCGGCGCGCGAGCACGTAGAGGAGAGCCCCGGCGACCCCGCAGACGACGGCGCTCGCCGCCGCCGCGCGGGCCGCCAGGGTGCCCAGCGGAAGCACGAGAAACGGCGCGGCGACCAGCACGTCGGCCGCCCGCCAGAGCCCCGTCCAGCCGAGCCCGAGCACCCGTACGGTCCCCTCGTCGTGGGCTGCGCCCGCGACGTTGCCCACATGCGCGGCGGCGAGCCATGCGGGCACGACGGTGCTCGCGGCGAGCATCGCCCCGTCCATCCTGGTGCCCCGCCCTAGCGCGTTCGTCGCCATCCCTCGTCGCTGCCCCGTGTGCCCCCTGTAACGCGTCGGGCGCGTCCGCGGCAACTCGGCTAACATCCGGCCCAATCTTACGGACGGCACGAAGGCGGATGCGCCGCCGTGTCGCCCTCCTTCGAAGGAGCTAGCCGTGGCCAGGTTCATCGACGAGCTGAAACGCACCCACCACGCCGGCGAGCTTCGCGCGGCCGACGAAGGCAAGGAGGTCGTGCTCTTCGGGTGGGTGGCAAGCTACCGCGATCACGGCGGATGCGTGTTCGTCGACCTGCGGGACCGCGAGGGCATCACCCAGCTCGTGTTCGACCCCGACCTGGGCGGCCACGGCGAGCTGCCCAAGCAGTCGTACGCCCTCGCCCAGACCCTGCGCGGCGAATGGGTCGTCGGCATCCGCGGGATCGTCGTGGGGCGCGGGGGCAACAAGAACCCCCGCCTCGCCACGGGCGAGATCGAGGTGCGCGCCGTCGAGCTCACCGTGTTCAACAAGAGCGACACTCCCCCCTTCGAGATCGCCGACGAGATCGACACCTCGGAGGAGAAGCGCCTGACCCACCGCTACCTGGATCTCCGGCGCGCTCCGATGCAGAAGTCGCTCCGCGTCCGTCACCGCATCAACCAGGCGACGCGGCGCTACTTCGACGAGAAGGGCTTCCTCGAGCTCGAGACGCCGGTGATGGTGAAGTACACCCCCGGCGGCGCGCGCAACTTCCTCGTCCCGTCCCGCATGGCGCCGGGGAAGTTCTTCGCGCTGGCCGAGAGCCCGCAGCTCTTCAAGCAGCTCTACATGGTGGGCGGCTTCGACCGGTACTTCCAGATCGTGAAGTGTTTCCGCGACGAGGACCTCCGGATCGACCGCCAGCCGGAGTTCACCCAGATCGACGTCGAGATGTCGTTCGTGAACCAGGACGACGTCTTCCGCGTGATGGAGGGGCTCGTCTTCCGCGTGTGGAAGGAGGTCCTCGGGATCGATCTCCTCGAGAGCTACCCCTCGGGGCGCTTCCCGCAGATGCCCTTCGAGGAGTCGATGGGCAAGTACGGCAACGACAAGCCCGACCTGCGCTTCGACATGCCCCACGTCGACCTCACGGACGTCATCATCGAGCAGAACGGCGGCGGCGTGCCCTTCTGGAAGGACATCGCCGACAAGTTCACGAGCGGCAAGTACCGGCGCGATCTCCCCGCCGAGATCGTGAAGGCGCTGCTCGTGCCCGCGAGCGCGAACCTGTCGCGCACGGAGGCGGACAAGCTCGAGGAGTTCGTGAAGGGGATGGGCGCCAAGGGGCTCGCCCGCGCGAAGGTCGACGGGCAGGGCAACTGGACGCAGTCGCCGCTCGCCAAGACCGTCACGCCCGAGCTGCGCGCGGCCATCAACGCGAAGACGGGCGCCAAGGAGGGGGACCTCCTCCTCTTCCAGTTCGGCAAGGAGAGCGTCGTCCAGACCGTGCTGGCGAACCTCCGCGTGCACCTCGGCAAGCGCCTCAAGCTCATCCCGGAGGTCGGGCACGGCGGGAAGTTCAACTTCCTCTGGGTCGTGAACCCCCCGCTCTTCGAGTACGACGACGACGCGAAGCGCTGGGTCGCCGCCCACCACGCCTTCACCCGCCCGCACGACGAGTGCGTCGGGATGCTCGACACCGACCCGGGCAAGGTCCTCTGCTACCGCTACGACCTCGTGCTCAACGGCTTCGAGATCGGCGGCGGGTCCATCCGCCTCCACGATCCGGCCGTGCAGGCCAAGGTCTTCCAGGCGCTCGGGATCGGCGAGGAGGAGGCCCGGCAGAAGTTCGGCTTCTTGCTCGACGCCCTCCGCTACGGCGCGCCGCCGCACGGCGGGATCGCGGTCGGCATGGACCGGCTCGCGATGCTCCTCTCGGGCGCCGACAGCCTGCGCGACGTCATCCCGTTCCCCAAGACGCAGCGCGGGACGGACCTCATGACGGACGCGCCGAACAAGGCCACGCCGGATCAGCTCGCGGAGCTCAAGATCCGGGTCATCGAGCCGGCACCATGAACCGGAACCGCGCGCGCGTGGCGAAGCTCGCGCTCGGGGCGGGGACGGCGCTCGCGCTCGGGGGCTTCCTGCTCGCGCCCGCGTGCGACGACCAGCCGGTGAGTCACATCTACATCGCGCGCGTGTACGACTCCGTTCACCAGTGCGTCACCCTCTCGCAGGCCATCGACGTCGTCGACGGCCCCGGCCCCGATGGGCCGAGCTGCGCCCCCGTGTGCATCAACGACGAGATGGGGGACATCGCCATCAGCCAGATGTGCCCGCCGTACCCGGGGGAGCTCACCATCGAGGGCATTGACGGCGGCCCGCTCGATCCCACCTGCCGGATCGCCCTGGACCTCTACAACTGCAACATCACGTGCGACGCCGACGCGGGGCCCGACGGCGGCCTGCCCGACTTCGACGCGGCGGGGTGCATCGCCACCGCCAACGCCGAGGCTGGGATGGATGGCGGCAAGCCGGACGCAGACAGCTCGCCGGACGCCGGCGGGCTGGACGCCGGCGGGGGCGACTCCGCGGCGCACGACGCGGCGGTGAACGACTCCGGCGTCCACGACTCCGGCGCGGGCGACGCGTCCCTGGACGCGCATCACGACTGACGGCAGCGGCACGCTCGCGTGGAGACGATGTCGGCGGCGTTCCTCGGAATGCCCGGCCCCGCCCGGGGGTAGACTGCCCGTAGCCACGACGGCGCACGAGGGACCCCCGGCATGCCAGCCTTCGCGCGCGTCCGCACACTTCTCGCGACCCCGAAGATGCCGCGCGTCGTGGCGGCCATCACGGCGCTGCTCCTCCTTCCGTCGATCTTCACGGGGCTCCAGGCCGACGACTACCTCCACTGGCTGCGCGCGAGCGGCGCGGTGCCGTACGGGTCGCGCTTCGACGTGTTCGACTTCTGCGACGGGACGAAGAGCACGATCGACTTCCTGAAGGCCGGCGGCATGGCCGGCTGGTGGGTGCTCCCCGGGTTCCGCCTGCGCTTCTTCCGGCCGCTCTCGTCCTTCACGCACTTCGTCGACTACAACTACTGGCCCGGCGCGCCGTGGCTCATGCACGCCGAGAACCTGGTCATCACGGCGGCGCTCGCCGCCCTGGGCGCCGTGCTCTACCGGCGGCTGCTCGCCACGCGGTGGATCGCGGGGCTCGCCGCGCTGCTCTACGCCCTTGACCCGGGGCACGGAATCTCCGGGTGGATCGCGAGCCGCAACACCGTGCTCGCGCCCGCGTTCGGCGTGGGCGCGCTCATCCTCCACGATCGATGGAGGCGCGACGCGTGGAGTCCGGGTGCGGCGCTCGGGCCGCTCCTGTTCGCGCTGGGCCTCCTCTCGGGCGAGGCCGCCGTCGCGACGCTCGGGTACGTCGTGGCGTACGCGCTCTGCCTCGACGCGGCGCGGCCGCGCGCGCGCCTCCTCGCGGTGCTCCCGTACGTCGGCGTCACGGCCGCGTGGCAGGTCGTCTACCGCGTGGTCGGCTACGGCGCGTCGGGCTCGGGCCTCTACCTCGACCCGGGGAGGCAGCCCTTGCGCTTCCTCGCCGAGGCGCCGCTCCGCGCCGTGGCGTTGCTCGTCGGTCAGCTCGCGACGCCGCCCGCCGACGTCCTGACCGTGCTGCCGCCCGCGGGCAAGGTCGCCCTCCTCGTGTGGGGCCTCTTCTTCCTCGCGGCCTTCGGCTGGCTCGTCGGGCCGCTCCTCGCGCGCGACCGCACGGCCCGCTTCTTTGCGCTCGGGGCGATCCTCGCGCTCGCGCCGATCTGCGCCACGTTCGCGTCCAACCGCCTGCTCCTCTTCGTCGGCATCGGCGCCATGGGCCTGCTCGCGCAGCTCGTCGGCTCGGTCGCCCTCGGCCTCGAAGAGGCTCCCGCGGCCTCTGCCTCTCGCGCCGCGCGCCTGCGCGCGTGGGCGGGGAGGTTTCTGGTCGTGCCGGGGGTCGTGCTCCGGCTCGTCCTCGGGCCCGTGCTCTTCGTCGTCGTGGCGCTGCTGCTCCCCATCCTCGGGCACTATGTCGACGCCGCGAGCGTCGACGTCCCCCGGCAGCGCGATCTGCACGGCCGCACCGTCGTCGTCGTGAACGCGCCCGACCTCGTCGTCGCGCTCTACCGCTTCGTCCTGCCCGTCGACGGCACGGCCGACACCCTGGTCGTCGGGCGCCTCCTCTCGCTCACGCCCGGCCCGGTGCGCCTCGTGCGGACGGGGCCGCGCGTCCTCACGCTGCGGTCGGACGGCGATCTGCTCTCCGCGCCCACGGCGGGCCTCGTGCGCGACGACGTCCACCGCATGACCGTGGGCGACACGTTCGACGACGTGGGCCTCACGGTCCACGTCGACGCGGTCGCCGCGACCGGCCGCGCGCAGGCGGCGACGTTCGAGCTCGCGTCCGCGCTCGAGGACCCGAGGTACTACTGGGTCGCGTGGGACAACGGCCGCTTCGTCCCGTTCACGCCGCCCGCCGTCGGCGCCGAGGTGCTGCTCGGCCGGTGAGCCGCGCGCCGCTCAGCGCTTCAAGAGCGCCCGGAGCGCCGCCATCACGTCGAAGCCGAGGACGTTCTCCATGTCCTTGTCTCCGGCGATGGGGCCCAGGCGCTTGCGCATCGAGCGGAGGGCCGGCTCGAGGATGCCGAAGGCGTCGATGCGGCTCGTGACGACGCGCAGCGACTCGAAGGCGAAGCGGGCGCCGTCGAGGCCGACGGCGAGCCGGACGGCCGCGGGCATGGGCGAGACCACGATGTCGCGGAGCGCGACGGCGCGGCCCCAGGCGCCGGGCCGCCCGTCGACCTGGAGGGCGCGGAAGGTCCCGACCTCGGCGAAGCAGCCGAGCGAGAGCGGGGCGTAGTGATCCTCGACCACGCGCACGAGGTGGCGGTAGTCCCTCCGCCAGTCGCCCGACAGGAGCCCCATCGACGCGCGCAGCTCGTCGGGCCCCGCGATGACGTCGAAGCCGTGGCCGCGGCGGCGCGCGACGAAGGAGGTCCACAGCTCGCCGTTCTCGAACATGCCGAGCAGGATGGCGCGCCCGTCGGCGCACACGGAGTCGAGCGCGCGGCGCACCATCGTCGTCGTGGGGGGCGGCACGCCCTTCAGGCGCCGGGGCCAGCTCTCGACGGCGCCCTCGACGAGCATGTCGCGCGCGATGCCGACGAGCGACAGGGTCTGCGCCGTGAGGTCGTCGCCGCGGCGGGCCTGCGCGCCGAAGCGCTCCATCAGCTCGTCGAGCGCGCCCACGTGCGCCCCGACCGCCCAGCTCGCGTGGTGCGTCTCGGCGAGGAGCGCGAGCGACGCGGGCCATGGGCCGGGCGCGTCGATGCGGCCGTGGTGCGTGTGAAGCAGCTTCCGGACGCGCGAGCCGTCGTGGATGACGATGAGCCCGCCCCGCGCCCGCGTCGGCTCGACGCTCGCATCCGCCCGCGGCTTCCAGAGGTGGAGGAATCTCCCCCAGTCCTCGACGGTCCAGCCTTCGAAGCGCACGTCCGCGGTCAGCACGGCGTGATTGAACAGCAAGAGCGCGCGCGAGGCCAGCCTCACGACCCGCCCGCGGACGTGCTACTTGGGCGCGCGATGACCGTCACCGCCGAGAGCCTCTTTCAGGCGTACTTCTGGCCGCTCTACCCCGCCGACGTTCGCGACGACCTCGCGGCGGCGCGCCGGACGGACGCCAACCCTGCCGCGAACCCCGCCATCCTCGCGCACCTGGGCGAGGCGGCCGCCGTCTTCGAGAAGATGGCCCCCGCGGTGTTCGGCGAGGACCTCGGGCTCGACCGCTCGGACGCGAGCGTCCACCGCCTGAGCCGCGCCCTCACGACCGCGCGGCGCGAGGTGTGGGCGAGCCACGGCGCGGCGGGCACGCCGGACAGCGAGCTCTTCAACGTGGTCGTGCACGGCGCGGCCTACGTCGGCGCGTGCGTCGTTCAGGCGCACGGGGGCGCGTGGAGCGTGCGCCGGCCGCTCTGGGAGAGCTTCGTGCGCCTCACGTCGCGCGCGGGCGAGGCGGAGCTCGCGGTCTTCCACTGGCTCCTGAAGTCGCTCGCCGACGGTGACGAGGGCAAGACGACGCTCGCCGACCGCTACCGCACGCACGTCGAGATCCCCTGCGCGCGCCCCGAGGAGCTGCCCGTCATCGCCTCGCCCGACCGCAAGATCCCGCGCCTCGCCAAGGTCCGCTACGACACGCTCTACAAGCACCTGAAGGCGCACCTGCCCGAGGTGCGCGATCTGGGCGCGGACTTCCCGTCCGCCGAGCGCTTCGATCAGTACGAGTTCGCCTGGCTCGACTTCGTGCTCCTCGGCGGCGGCCGCATGCTCCTCATCCACGGCCCCGGCGAGGGCGGCGTGCACCTCTTCTGGATCGACGCGGCGGGCTTCCACAAGAGCGCGCACATCCCGTCCGACAAGTTCCCCGCCCACGTGCTCAAGGTCTCGGGCGAGAAGATCGTGGTCGTGCTCTCCGTGCAGGAGCAGCAGACGATCACGGAGATGCTCTGGTGGGGGCCGTAGGGGGCGGGCGAGCCTCGCGTCGTTGGCCCGGCTCCGCTCTGTCTTGCGCTGTCCGTCCTTTTCAGTACCCCGAGCGTTAGCGAGGGGTGACGCAACCTGTCCGTACATCCAGCGTGGCCGACACTCCGCTCAGCCAGCTACCGTGGGCTCGTCCTGCCCGACCACCACGTACCAGACCGCACGCTCCACGGCTTCGGCCGTCCACAGATAGAGGGTACTGCCATGCCGAGACCAGACCTTGTGTCCGCTCGGGGACAGTCCTGCTTCGACGAGTCGCCTCGTGGTCCAGGCCTTCAGGCTGCGTAGCAAGTACCGAGGTTCCCGCGGCGCCGTGACGACCGCATGCACGTGCTCGCTTCTCGCGTTCACCGCGAGCAAGTGCCACCCGTGGTGACTGCACACTGCACGCGCGACCTGCTCGGCGAGGGCTCGCGCCGGGCCGCCGAGCCGCGTGGGCGGTTGGATGAGGCGCGCGCGCTCCGCGGCCTGCCACGCTTGGCTTGGCGCGACACGAGGCGAGCCGTACACCGGCATCCCATGGTGATGCGACCCACGCGGGTCGCCGTGGAGCCATGTCCCGTAGGTGCGGTACGTCAGCAGGTAGGCGAGAGGGGGGCGCGTGCTCATGTACATCCCCTTCGGCCGCACCGCGCGCGAGGTTGCGTGCCGTAAGGTGATCCGGGATGTTGGGGCCACCCGGACACCGCTCGCTGACGCTCGCGGCACTGGGTAGGGCCGCGCGGGGCACATTACGCTGGCGCGGAGCCTGCTCGCCCGTACCTACGGCTTGATGACCTCCGGGCAGGGCACCTCGACGCCCACGCCGTTCGGCCCGCCGGTCACGCACAGGCACTTCTTGCCGTCCGCGCTCGCGAAGAGGACGCCGTCGACGCAGCGGTTCCACGCCGGGTCGCGCAGCGCATCGGGGCAGGGGATGGCCTCGAGGCCTCGGAGGTCCGGCACCTGCTCGGGGCGCGGCGTCTTGGCGCGGTGGCAGCCCTCGCCCGAGCCCGCGTAGAAGAGCGCCCCCTCGGGGCCCGGCGGGTTCAGGACCTTGGGGAAGGCCTTGCGGTCGACGGTGACGACGTGCGCGTCCGGCGCCGCGTCGAGCCCGGCGTCGGACTTGAGGGTCGCCTTCGGGGTGCCGCACGCCGTGAGCGTGACGGCCAGCGTGAGCACGAAGGGCACGAGGGCGGAGAGCCGGAGGGCGCGCACGCCCGCGACTCTAGCGCACACGCGTCGCGGGAGGATCGACAGCCTCTACGCCTTGACCTTCTTCCTCTGCCGCGTGCCCTTCGTCTCGCGCAGGACCCTCGTGAGGCGGCCCTTCTTCGCCCCCTCGACCTTCGCGGCCACGGTCTTCGGGCCCGGCTTCCTCTTCGGCGCGATCCCGTAGCGGGCGAGCGCGACCACGTTCGTCGGGCCGAGCTGCGAGCGCGCCTTGGCCTCGACCGCGAGCGCGACCTCGTGCGCCTTGCCGGCCGCGTCGTGGAGCTTGCGCACCGCGTCGCGGTAGAGCGCCTCCATCTTCGTGGCCAGGACGGCCGCGTCGAGGTGCACCTGCAGGATCTTCGTGAGCTCGGCCTCCGAGAGGCGGTCCTGGCCCACGAGGACGGGCCCCACGTCGGCCCCGTGCTCGGCCAGGCCCGCGAGGAGCTCGCGCGAGCGCGCCACCTGGTCCTGCATCGACATCCGCGCCACGTCCTCGACCTCCTCGTTTCGGGGGACGGAAGCCTCCCCGCGTTCGTCATCGTCTCACCCGGCGCGCGAGGGCACAACGAACACGGGGAAGGTCCTGTCCCCGCGTTCCCGCCTCGTCTGCGCGCCCACCGGGGCGCCCTGCTCCGCGAGGAGACTCTTCAGGAACGCGGGGACGCTGCCTTCCCCGCATTCCTCCTCGCTCCGCGCGGCGAGGAGACCTGCTCGGAACAGAGGGACGCCGCCTTCCCCGCATCCTTCGTTGCCTTGGTCCGCGAGGAGCCCGCCCCGCACGCCGAGGAAGCGCGTCTGGTCGTCGACCATCCGGCCGTCCTCGGCGAGGAGACGCGCCTCCTCGTCGTCCCGGGCCGCGAGGAGCCCGCCCCGACCGCCTGGGATAGACTGCCGACCGAGATGGCCCGCCTCCGAGTCCCCGGCAGAATCGAGCGGAGGCTCGCGCTCGCGCTCCTGCTCACCTCGCTCGTCCCCCTCGTGGCCGCGGTCTACCTCGCGAGCTCGATGCTCAAGCACGCGGCCGACCTGTGGTTCAACCCGGAGGTCGGCCAGCAGCTCGATCGCGGCGTCGACGTCTACAAGGACTACGTCAAGGCCATCAAGGACGACATGCGCCACCAGACGGACGCCATCTCGGCCGACGAGACGCTCCGCGAGGCGGCCAAGATGAAGAACACCGAGCTCGTCGAGGCGCAGCTCGACCTGCTCTTCCCCCGGTTCCCCGAGCTCGTCAGCCTGAACATCGACGACGGGGACGGCAACCGCCTCGCGTCGCGCGACCGCGGCCGGGCGGTCAACGAGGCCACCGAGCGGAGCCTCGAGGTGCGCCGCGCGCTGGGCGACGGGCTCGACGCGCCGCAGGCGGTCGCCACCTTCGCCATCGATCGCAAGCGCCTGGACGAGCTCGAGATCACGGGCAACGTCGTCACCAAGTACCACCAGCTCGAGCTGTCGCGCGACGACGTCTACCGCTACTACCTCTACGCCTTCGCGGCGCTCCTCGGCCTCGCGATGCTCCTCTCGCTCGCGACCGGCACGGTGCTCGCGCGCTCGGTCACGCGGCGGATCGAGCGGCTCGCGTCGGCCTTGAACCTCGTCGCCGAGGGCGACCTCTCGATCCGCGTGCCCGAGAAGGGCGGCGACGAGCTGACGGATCTGGCCGCCGCCTTCAACCGCATGCTCGGCGAGATGGAGCAGTCGCGCGCGCGCATCGAGTTTCTCCAGCGCATCGGCGCGTGGCAGGAGATGGCCCAGAGGCTCGCGCACGAGATCAAGAACCCGCTCACCCCGATCCAGCTCGCCGTCCAGGAGTGCCACCGGAAGTACCCCGGTGACGACAAGCGCTACCGCGCGCTGCTCGACACGACGCTCGAGATCGTCGAGGAGGAGGTCGGCACGCTGCGCCGGCTCGTCGGCGACTTCTCGAACTTCGCGCGCCTGCCGCAGGCGGAGCTCCGCGCCTCCACGCTGAAGGAGTTTCTCGGCGAGTGCTCCGAGCAGTTCGCGGCGCTCGAGGAGGCCGGCGAGATCGGCGGGGACGAGAGCCTCATGTCGTACGGCGCGGACGTGGAGTGGGATCTCCCGCGCGAGCCTTTGCCCGTCGCCATCGATCGCCAGATGCTCCGGCGCGTGCTCATCAACCTCGTGCGCAACGCGCTCCAGGCCATCCGGGACATGAAGAAGACCAAGGAGGGCGCCGCCTCCGCGGGCCTTGGACACGTTCGGGTCAGCGCGCGCAAGGACGGCGACGGCGCCGCCATCGTCGTCGAGGACGACGGCCCCGGCATCCCGATGGACCGGCGCGCCCGCGTCTTCGACCCGTACTTCACGACGAAGGTGGACGGCACCGGCCTCGGCCTCGCCATCGTCAAGAAGGTCGTCGTGGAGCACGGCGGCACGATCGACGCGGGCGCGAGCGACACGCTCGGCGGCGCGAGCTTCGTCATCCGCCTCCCTGGCGCCAAGACCCTCGCCCTCGCCGCCGCCCGCGAAGCCCGCGACCGCGCGAGCCTGGAGGACCTGTCGGAGATGACGCCGCCGTCGAGGTGAGGCGTTGGCTCGTGGTGGTCTTTGGCTACCCTTGTCATCCTTCGCTTCGCTCAGGATGACAGTCGGGGCTCGACAGGCGCACCCGTCTCGTTTCCCCCGTGCGCGCACGCCCGGCCGGGCCGTGCTATCTCCACCACCATGGCCACCCAGGAGTTCTACTCGGGGAAGATCCTCTACCCCGTCACCCTGGCCCTGCTCGTCCTCTCGCTCCTGTTCGGCTTCGCCATCCTCCCGCGGCTCTTCGTCGCGCCGGACGCGGTCCTGGTCGACAAGACGGCGCCGGACTGGAGCCTCAAGGTCGCCGCCAACAGCGACAAGACGACGCTCGCGCTCCACGATCTGGCCGGCAGCGCCGTCATCCTCGACTTCTGGGCGACGTGGTGCGGGCCGTGCCAGGCCGAGGCGCCCATCGTCAACAAGGTCGCCCAGCGCTTCAAGGACCGCGGGCTCGTCGTCGTCGGCGTCAACACGAGCGACACGAGCGGGACCGCGCGGCAGTGGTCGCTCTCGCACGGCATCTCGTACCCCATCGTGCTCGACGCGAACGACGACGCGGCGCGGCTCTACGGCGTGAACAACCTGCCCACGCTCGTCGTCATCTCGAAGACGGGCAAGGTCGTCGCCGTCCGCGAGGGCATGACGGACGGCTCGGAGCTCGAGGACCTCGTCAAGTCGGTGCTTTGACCGCCCGCATGGGGAGAAAGAACCGGCTCTGGGTGAGCTCGTTCACGCCGCAGTAGAGGTCGGCGTCGAACGTCTCCTTCAGCCGCGCGTACGTCATCACCTCTTCCACCTTGCCCTGCGCGACGATGCGCCCGAGCTTCATCAGGACGACGCGCGTGGCGTACTGCGCCGCCACGTTGAGGTCGTGCATGACGACGACGCAGGCGAGCTTCTCCTCGGCCACGAGCGCCGTGAGCCGGTCGTAGAGGTCGATCTCGTGGCGCACGTCGAGGAAGGCGCTCGGCTCGTCGAGCAGCAGCACGCGCGGCTTCTGCGCGAGCGCCCGCGCGATGGCGACGCGCTTCTGCTCGCCGCCCGACAGCTCCGACACGAGCCGCAGCGCGAGCCCCTCGAGATCGCAGCGCGCGAGCGACTCCTCCACGATCGCGCGGTCGTCGTCCGACGCGCGCATCCAGGCGCCCTGGTGCGGCGCGCGCCCCATCGCGACGACCTCGCGCACCGTGAACCCGAACGAGACCTCCTCCGACTGCTGCACGACCGCGACCGTCCGCGCGATCGCCCGCCGGTCCATCCCCGCGAGCTTGGCCCCGAAGAGCAGAGCCTCCCCCGCGAGGGGCGCGAGCGTGCCCGACAGCACGCGCATCAAGGTCGACTTGCCCGCGCCGTTGGGCCCCAGCACCACGACGAGCTCGCCCGGCAGGACCTCGAGGCTCGCGCCCTCGAGGGGGCAGTCCCCGCGCCCCTCCAGGCCCGGCGGTGCGCGGCCATGACCCTGGGCCTTCGCGTGCCCGTAGCGCGCGGAGACATCACGGAGGACGATCGCGGCACTCAATGCTTGACTCTTTGCGTCACTGTACCGTTCCCTAGGGTGGATGGACACGCCCGCGCCGGCCCTACCTCCGAAACGAGTCATCAAGCGTTACTCGAACCGGAAGCTCTACGACACGAAGGACAGCCGGTACGTCACGCTCCTCCAGATCGCGGAGATGGTGCGCACGGGCGAAGAGGTCCAGATCATCGACAACACCACGAAGGAAGATCTGACCGAGGTGACGCTCGCGCAGATCATCTACGAGGAGCAGAAGGCCCACAGCCGCAACGTCCCGCTCCAGACCTTGAAGGCGCTCATCCACCAGCGCACCGAGAAGGTGCTGACCGACCTGCGTGAGGGCCCCATCGGCCGCCTCATCCCGGGCGGCCTCGGCGCCAAGTCCGATCCGCCCCCGGCGAGCCCGTCCGGCGCCCCCCGCCCCGAAGCCAAGGAGAAGGAAGTGGCCAAGCACGACGCGAAGGGCCCGAGCCTCGTCGACCAGGCGAAGACGACGCTCGAGGACTGGCAGCACAAGATCGACGAGCGGGTGAAGGCGGTCCTCCCGAGCATCCTGCCGTGGCAGCAGCTCGAGCACGAGGTCAAGCGCCTGTCCGCCCGCGTGGAAGAGCTCGAAGCCGAGCTCAAGAAGCGCAAAGACAACTGAGCCCTTGTCCAGGTCAGCACTAGGAGTGCGGTAGTTCTCGTCGAGGGCAAGCGATGGCTAGGAAGGCGAGGAGCCGTACTCCTGTACGGTGACGAGCCTGACGACGCCAGCGCGCCGCCATCGGCGAGAAATACCGCGCTCCTACCTCAGTCCCCTGGCCAGACCCAGGAATAGGTCTCACATTGACGGGGTTGGAGCCTGCAAGGGAAGGCTCCTCCGACAATGCCCATGCTCAGGTCCACCGTCGAAGCATCCAAAGAAAACGCCAAGGATACCGACTCCTTCGCCGAGGAAGCCCTCACGTACATGGACGCCATGTACGGGGTCGCCTGCCGCCTCACCCGGAACCCGACCGAGGCCGAAGACCTCGTTCAGGACGCGCTCGTGAAGGCGATGCGGGCTCGCCACCAGTTCCTGGTGGGGACGAACCTCAAGGCGTGGCTCTTCCGCATCCTCACGAACACCTTCATCAACAAGTACCGCCGCGGGGGTCTCGAGAAGACCCTGCTCGAGGGGCCGGACGCCGACCCGCTCGCCGACGGCTGGGTCAGCGCCTCCACGATGCGCCAGCTGCGCGACCCGGAGCAGATCGCGCTCCTGCCCATCGTCGAGGGCGAGGTTCGCCGCGCGCTCGACGCGCTGCCGCAGGAGTTCAAGCTCGCCGTCATCCTGTGCGACGTGGAAGAGTTCTCCTACGAGGAGATCGCCGACATCATGGCGTGCCCGATCGGCACCGTGATGAGCCGCCTGCACCGCGGCCGGAAGCTCCTCCAGAAGGCCCTCTACAGCCACGCGCTGTCGATGGGCATCGTGAAGGGCGAGGAGACGGTCGGCGGCGAGCGGACGAGCGCACCGGCTGATCTTTCCGCTTACCGCGCGCGGAAGAGGGGTGCAGTATGACCTCCGTGGCCCGCGACCGTAGTTGCCGTGATTCTCGCCTCCTGGGCGCCTACCTGGACGGAGAGCTGGACGGAGCGACGCTGCTCGAGATCGAAGGCCACCTGCCCACCTGCGACGTTTGCCAGGAGCGGGTCGAGCTCGACAAGTCGATGCGCGGCACGCTCAAGAACATCGTACGCGGTCCCATGCACGTCGGAGGCTCGGTCGGCGGCGCTGCCCGGCCCGGCCTCGATGCGCTGCGGGCGCGCGCCAAGGCGGCGATGCTCGCAGAGCAGGCCCGCGCCGACGTGCGCGCCATCGAGGGCCAGGAGCAGGCGAACGTCGCCTCGCGCCTCCTCGGCTGGCGCACGATGGTCCCCATCGCGAGCGCGGCGGCCCTTGCCCTCCTCTGGGGCGGCCTGGGTCACGGCCCGCTGTCCGACGTCGGCGCGCGCCCTGTGCACGCCGGCTTCGCGGACGATCTGCTCGCCGATCTCGTGGCCGAGCACTCGAGCCACGTCCCCCCGCAGTGGACGGACCCGAAGGACGTTCGCGCCCTGGACCAGTACGTAGGCGTGCCGGTCAGGCCGGCAAGCTTCGAGCGCACGGGCGCTCGGCTCATCGGCGGGCGGGTCCTGCCGGTGCGCCAGCAGCACGCGGCGATGCTGGAGTACGTCATCGGGAGCGGGGCCGGTCAGCGCAGGCTGAGCGTCTTCGTGTACGACCCGCACAAGATCCAGATCTCCGGCGCGGGCCTCGCGCCCCACCCGGTCGGCACCGCGCAGATCCAGGTCGGCAGCGAGAACGGCTACTCGGTCGCCGTCACGCAGCACGGCGGCGTCGGCTACGCGGTGGCGAGCGATCTGGACACCGACCGCAGCGCGGAGGTCGCCGCGCTGGCGGACGAGCCCCTGGGCGACGAGTAGGCTTAGGCTCTGCCCGTTCGACCAGGCCTCGGTACCGCAAGCGTCAGCGAGCGGTGACGCTGCGCCGCCAGCGCGTGCAGGAGGCCTGGTCACCGCTCGCTCACGCTCGCGGCACTGTGTTCCGTTCGGTGGCCTGACCGTGCCGTGCTGCTCGAGGCACCCCTACTGCGCGCTCGCGGCCCCGCCCTTGCGCGGGTCGCTCGCCGCGAACAGCCGCACCTGCGGCCCCGACCTGTCCCACGCGACCATGTTGATGCTGGACCGCTGGTAGGGGTCGTCCTTCACGGTCTCCCCGCGCCCCCGTAGCCCGCTCCGCACGTCCTCCACGACGTCCCCATCGACGAGCAGCTCGCGCGACGAGCCGCTCACGTGGACGCGCGGGGCGCTCACGCACGCGCCCGGGTCGAGCCCGAAGACGAGGCGGCCGAGCGCCGCCTGCGTCACCCCGGTCGCGATGCGCGTGCCGCCCGAGCCGCCGAGCGCGAGGATGGGGACGCCCTTCTCGAGCACGATGACGGGCGCCATGCTGGAGACGGGGCGGACGCCTGGCTGCGGCCGGTTCGGGCCCAGGCCGATGACGCCGAAGCCCGCCACGTCCTCCGGGGTCGAGAAGTCGTCGAGCTCGTCGTTGAGCACGATGCCCGTGTCCTCCGCGACGATGCGGGCCCCGAAGGGCGCGTTCACCGTGGTCGTCAGCGAGACGACGTTGCCCTCCGCGTCCGCGACGACGATGTGCGTCGTGCCCTCCTCCCTCGTGCGAAACTCGGGGGCCGCGAGGGTGCGCGTCGGGACGATGCGCTTCCTTCGCGCTGCGAGCTGCCTCGGATCGAGCGCCCGGGCGTACGCCGCCTCGACGTCGCGGTCGACGTCGGGGTCGCCGGCCACGCGCGCGCGGTCGGCGACGGCCCCTCGCATCGCCTCGGCGACGGTGTGTAGGTACGCGCTCGACCCGAAGCCCATCGCCCGGAGGGGCGACGTGGGGCTCGCCCCGTACATCGCCAGCACCTCGAGCGCCATGAGGCCGCCCGCGGACGGGGCCGGCATCGTGTAGACGGTCCTGTCGTCGATCGTGCGGCTGAGAGGCGTGCGCGCTGCGACCTGGTACCCCTTGAGGTCCGCCGAGGCGAGCCCGCCGCCCGCCGCCTGGACCGCGCGGACGATCTTGGCCGCGACGTCGCCCTCGTAGAACCCCCTGGCCCCCTCCGCGCCGAAGCGCTCGATGGTGTGGGCGAGCTGGGGCCGTGTCATCCGCGACCGGTACGCCGCGGGGCTCCCGTTCGGCAGGAGCATCGCCGCCAGGTCCGGCGAGACGACCACGCGCTGGTGCATGAGCCCGATCATCTCGGCCATGTAGTGGCTCACGTAGAAGCCCCTGGACGCGATCTGCACGGCCGGCGCCGCGTCGTCGGCGAGCGAGCGGTGCCCGTAGGTCTTCGAGAGCCACTCGAGCCCCGCCGGCTCCCCCGGGACGCCCACCGAAACGCCGCGCTTGAGCGCGTTCTCGGCCCCGCCCGTCCGCGCGGCCGCGCGCTGGACGATCTCCTCGGTGGAGAGCTGCGCCGGCGATTTCTCGCGGAAGTCGAGCGCGACGACCTTGTTGGTCTGCGCCATGTACACCAGGGCAAAACCGCCACCGCCGAGCCCGCTCGCCACGGGGTTCACGACCCCCATGGTCAGGGCGGCCGTGATCGTCGCGTCCACGGCGTTGCCGCCGGCCTTCAGCGTGTCCAGCGCAGCCTGGGTGGCCTCGCCGTTGTCGGTCGCCACCGCGACCCGGCTCCCCTCCGCCGACTGGAGAAAGGCGGCCTGCGCCGGCAGCGCGAGGAGGAGCCCGAGGCCCGCGATGGGGGCCACGACGAGCGGGGCGAGCCGGGGGGCGAGCCTCAGGATCGCTTGCGATAGCCAAGCGAGGCGCACTGAAGGTACTAGCTTGTTGTCTGTCGAGCGATCCGAGGTGTGCATGCGTTTCGTCTACTTGATGGATCCGATGGCCAACGTGCTGCCGGACAAGGATACGACCTTCGCCTTCCAGCGTGCCGCGCAGGCGCGCGGCCACGTGTCACTTCACGCCTTGCCGCGGGACCTGTTCGTCAAGGAAGGGGACGTCCACGCGCGTGTTCGCCCCCTGACCGTCAGCGACACGCCGCCCCACTATACCCTGGGTTCCCCCTTCGACGTGCGACTCGCGGAGGTCGAGGCCGTGCTCATCCGGAAGGACCCGCCGTTCGACGCCGAGTACATGTACATGACGCAGCTGCTCGAGCGCGCCCGAGGCCGCACGGTCATCCTGAACGACCCGCGCGGCCTCCGTGACGCGAACGAGAAGCTCTACACGCTCCACTTCTCCCGCCACACGCCCAAGACCCTCGTGGCGACCGACCGCGCCCACATCTTCGCGTTCCTGGACGAGGTGGGCGGGCGCGCCGTCATCAAGCCGCTGCACGGCGCGGGTGGGTCAGGCGTCCTCATGCTGACGCGCGGCGACAAGAACGCGCCCTCCATCGTGGACACCGTGACGCAGGAGGGAAAGACGTTCGCCATGGTGCAGGAGTTTCTGCCCGGCGTCGTGGACGGGGACAAGCGCATCCTCCTCCTCGACGGCAACGTCCTCGGCGCCATCAACCGCGTGCCGCGCCCCGACGAGTTCCGCTCGAACATCCACGTGGGCGGCATGGTGGAGGAGTGCGAGGTCACCCCGGCCGAGCGCGAGATCATCGCGGACATGGCGCCGCGCCTCAAGGCCGACGGCCTGGTCTTCGTGGGGCTCGACATGATCGCCGGTCACGTCACGGAGGTGAACGTCACCTCACCGACCGGCATCCAGGAGCTCAGCCGCCATGTGGGCCGCGACGTCGCCGCGGACGTCATCCTCTGGGTCGAGCGCCACGCCTCCGAGCTACGCCCCGAGCTCCGCAGCAACGCTCCTTAGGCCGTCTCCGCGCCCATGCCCGTCTCGATCTTCATCCGCGCTGCGAGTGGCGCCGAGGCCACGAGCCCGCCATCCAAGGAGGCCGAGAACCCACCGGGTCTCACCTTCGACGGTTCGCGGATCGTCATCGGTCGCGGTCCGGGGTGCGACGTGCGCCTGCCCGAGGTGAGCGTCAGCCACCGCCACGCGAGCATCCGCGCGCAGGGCGCGGACTACGTCCTCGTCGACGAGGGGAGCACGAACGGCACCGCCGTCGGCGGCGTCCGGTTGTCCACGAACGCCCCGCGCGCCCTCCGCACCGGGGACCTCGTCCGCGTGGGCCGCGTGTGGCTCGAGGTGCGGATCGACCAGAAGCCGCCCACGCGCGACCTCGCCGGGGCCACGCGCGACATCGCGCTCGCCCTCGTGGCGAACGCCATGGACGCCATGGGGGACGACATCGTGCCCAAGGTCCGCGTCGTCGAGGGGCGCGATCTCGGCGCCGTGCTCGCGCTCGCCGAGGAGGGACGCGTGTACGTCGCGGGGCGGGGCGCGGACACGGATCTGCCCATCGAGGACGCGGAAGCCTCGCGCGAGCACCTCCAGATCGTCCGCCGAGGCAACGCCGTTCTCGTGCGCGATCTCGGATCGAAGAACCCCTCGCTCCTCGGCGAGGCCCCGATGCCCGAGAACCGCGACGTCGTGTGGCGCGGGCAGACCGTGCTGCGCGTCGGGCGGACGGTGCTCGCGCTCGAGGAGCCCGTGGCCGTTGCCTTGGCAGAGCTCGAGCGCGCGGAGGACGAGCCCTTCGTCGCGAACGACACCCCGCCGCCCAGCGCCCCGGGCTCGAAGCGTCCGTCCACGGCTCCCCGCGCGCCGGACTCCGCCGCGAAGCCCGCGCCCGCCCCCGCGCCCCCCGCCGCGCCGGTCGCCGTCGTCACGGCGGCGAGCGCGCCGGCCCGCGTCTCGCGGCGCCGGTGGACGAGCACCGACTTCGCCGTCCTCATCGCCGCCCTCGCCGTCATCGCGATGAGCGCGGCGGGGCTCTACTGGCTCCTCAAGCCCTGATCGCCGTCAGCCGCTGCGCCCCTCGGCCGGGGTCTTGGCGCCCGGGTTGGGCTCCGTGCGGCGCCCCGAGTCGCGAGGCGCGCGCCGGCTGACGCCCGGGGGGTACGCCACGGGCAGATCCTCGAACGGGATGGCCGCGAGCATCTCCTCGAGGGCGGCGGCGCTCTGCGGCCGGTCGTTCAGGCGCTTTCTCAGGCACTTCATGACCGCCTGGTCGAGCTCTTCGGGGATGGGAAGGTCCGGCCGGCGCACGCGCATCGGCTGCGGCATGAGCCGCTGGTGCAGATCGAGCAGCTCGCGCCGCGTCGGCGCCGTGATGGGAAGCTCACCCGTGAGCGCCTCGTACATGAGCACGCCGAGCGCGTAGATGTCCGTGCGCGCCTCGACGGGCGCGCCGATGCACTGCTCCGGCGCCATGTACTCGGGCGTCCCCAGCGTGTACCCGGCCTGCGTCAGCGCCTCGGCGGTGGCGAGCTTGCTCATCCCGAAGTCGAGCACCTTGGAGAGGCCGTCTTCGCAGAGGAAGATGTTGCCGGGCTTGAGGTCGCGGTGGACGACGCCCTTGGCGTGCGCGGCCGCGAGCGCGCGGCACACGCCGATGAACACCGGGATGGCGAAGCCGGGCGCGAGCAGGCCGTCGCGCGAGAGCTTGTCGGCGAGCGACCGGCCGATGAGCCGCTCCATGACGACGTAGATCGACCCGTCGGGCATCTGGTCGAGATCGAGCACGCGCGCCACGTTGGGGTGCTCGACGTGGACCTGGATGTGAGCTTCGCGCCGGAGCCGCGCGATCTCGCCGCCGTCCCTCGCTGCCGCGCCGCGCAGCACCTTGACCGCGACCTCGTGGCCCAGGGACGTGTGCTCGGCGGCGTAGACGACTCCGATGCCGCCCGACCCGATCTTGCGTCCGATGCGGTACTTGCCACCCAGGACGGTGCCCGAGAGCTCGCCCCCGGGCGCTGCGCCGAGCTCACCCCGGAGCTCGAGCCCGCGCTCGAGCGCCGCGATGCGGTTCTGCTCGAACACCCGGACCCGCTTGTCTTCCTTCGAGCGATCCCACAGAAACCCCGCCCCGCCGCCGAGGCCGCCACCCAGGACCGCCGCGATCGCCCCTGCGAGCCAGCCCCCGCCGGCCAGCGCGACCGTGCCGCCGCACGCGAGCGCAGAGGCGACGGCGCCCGTCGGCGGCCCCATGCGCTCGCGCGTCGGGATCCAGGAGACCTCGTAGAGGCAGGCCTCGGCCCCCTTCGCCATGCACTCCGTGTGGACGATCGTAGCCTCGGGCAGGCCCCAGATGCGCGGGAAGCCCGCGAGCTCACCCTGCCGCGTGGCGCAGAGGAGCAGCTCGCCGTCCGCGTCGAGCTTCTCGTTCTCGTCCGCCGCGTCCTCGCGCGTGCGGTAGGTCATCCGTATGGTCTCGGTCTTCAGCTTGGGCTTCTTGCCGAGGGGCTCGTCGATCTCCCAGGTGCCGACCCGCGTGAGCTCGCGGGCGTTGGCCGCGATGTAGCGGTACGCGTCCACTGGCTCCTTGGCGGTCCGGAGCATGCGCACCAGCGTCCCCAGCGCCTCGGGGTGCGTCACCCACTCTCCGCGGTGGAAGAGCGCCTGGTCGCCCAGAAGCTCGCCAATGGCGCCGAGGGCGCGCTTGGTCGCTCCCGAGCTCAGCCACCCGGTCTCGTTGTCGACGATGCCGCCGTCGATGCCGACGTTCGCGAGCAACGTCGCCACGGCGCGGTCACCCTTCTCCGCCCGGACGCGGAGCAGGTACGTCTTGAGCACGGACGCCCGGATCTCCTCCTTGCCGCCCTGTCGACCGCGGGGCATCTGCGAGGGCGTCGCCATCGGCCCAAGCGTACTAGTAATTCGTGCGCACGTCCGCTTCGGCCACGCCGAGCTCCTGCGCCAGCGCCCGGATCCCTTCGATCATGGGCTTGACCCCGGCGGCGAAGATCATCCCTCCGTGCCGGGCTGCCTCCTTCGCGGTGCGACGAGCGACCTCCTGGACGTACCCCTTGGCGAGCCCCGCCTCGTCCAGGGTCTCCTCGCGCGAGAGGCACACGGTGACCCGCACGCCGTCCGTTCGCCACGCGTCGAGCTCCTGCAAGAGGGGCACGTCCGCGCGGCTGCGCACGCCGAGGAGGAGCTCGGTGCGCGGCGCGTCCTTCTCGCGCACGCGGTGGCTCACGACCGCGCGCATCGCCGCTATCCCGCTGCCCGTGGCGGCGAGGAGCAGCGGTCTTCCCCGCGCTTCCTCGAACGGAAAGCCGCGTCCCTGCGCGTCCGAGACGAGCAGGCTCCCCCCGTCCTGGACCGCGAGGATGGCGTTCGCCGCCTCGCTTCCCGGGCGAATGATGAGCTCCCACACGTCCGCGCCCACGTCGCTCGCGAGCACGAAGTAGCCTGCACGCGCATCGCCGGACGCCTTGACCGAGACGTACTGGCCGGTGTGCTTGTACGTGTCCCGCGCGCCGCGCTGGGGCCCCACGAGCAGCAGCACGAGCCCGCCGCCGGCATCCACGCGCCTTCGTACCTGGGCTTCGTGAATGGGCTGGGGGCTAGCGGACGTCATCTCGTCCCGAGGCTACCAGAACTCTCACACCTTGAACTTGGCGCGGAGCGCCTCGCACACCAGGGCGGGCGCGTACCGGCTCACGTCTCCCCCGTGGCTCGCGATCTCGCGGACGAGCGACGCGGAGATGAAGCCATAGTTCGTGCGCGTGGGCAGGAAGATGGTGTCGATCTCGGCGCACAGGTCGGCGTTGGCGTGGGCGATCTGCAGCTCGTACTCGAAGTCCGTCGCCGCGCGCAGGCCGCGCACGATGACCCGCGCGCCCCTGGAGCGGCAGTACTCGATGAGCAGTCCGTCGAACGACTCGACCCGCACGTTCGGCAGGTGGGCGCTCACGCTCTTGACGAGCTGGAGGCGCTCTTCGATGGAGAAGAGCGCGTGTCTCGTGGGGTGCACGCCGATACCCACGAGCACGTGGCTGAAGAGCGCGGCTGCGCGCTCGATGAGGTCGAGGTGGCCCTGGGTGGGCGGATCGAAGCTGCCCGCGTAGACGGCGAGGCGCTCCTGGTTCGCGGGTGCGGTCACGGTCTGGGTCCTCCTGCCGGCGGCTCGTGGCTCTGGGGCTTGGGGTTGTCGCCGGGGGCGCTCATCGGGCCCGGCACCGTCGTGGGCGGCGGGGGCTGCCGGCCAGCCGGGGGCGCCTGTTGCATCATCGTCGGGTCGGGCTCGATCCACATGTAGCGCCCCTCGTCCGCCAAGGTCACGCGGAAGAGGTAAAGCAGCCCGGCGCCGACGACGCCGCCGAGGTCGACGTCGACGTTCGCCTGGATGTCGCCGAGCGGAGCCCCTTCGACCGCAGGCACCTTCGGCAGATCGAACGCTCCGAGCTTGAAGGACGGGAGCGTGCCGCTCTTGATGTTGGGCGTCCCGGGCTCGGGGTGCAGCGTCTCGATGTCGATCCCCGCCCGCTTCCACGTGGCGTCGTCGAGCGCGACCGGAAAGAGCGCCGAGGTGTCCACGAGGAGGGGCGAGAACGCGCCGTCGCCCGCCGCTACGCCTGCCCGCAGCAACATGCCGCCGCCGCGCACGTACCAGAGCGCCACCCGGCTCGCGTCCGGCGGGGGCGAGGGGTCCTCCTTGCGGATCACGAACTGATCTCCTCGCCTGTCGAAGGTGACGTGGAGGTGGCGCAGGAGGTTCACGCCGAGCAGGGCCTTGATGGGCGCGCCGAGCTGACGCGAGATGCCGCTCAGGTCCTGCGTGAGGGCGGGAACGTCCTTCACCTCGACGCGGTCGCCGAACTTCAAGTTCACCCAGGCGGGCTCGTGCCGCGTCGCGGAGTCGATGACGACCTCGCCCACAGCCGTCGCCACGAGGGCCAGGATGCTCTCACCCTCGAGCTCGCAAGGCACGATGAGGGCCGGCCCCGCGTGGGGCATGTCGATCGAGGTGACGAAGGCCCCTTCCATGGCGAACGGATGCCGGCCCTGCCCGCGCCGCGCCAGGGCCGCGACGTCCCGCGCCCACGGGTCCTTGACGGCGGGGTCCTGGAGCATCGCCTCGAGGTCGTCGGCCGCCTGCTCGATGTCGCCCGCGTACCAGTGTGCCCGGCCACGGATGCTGCTCACCTCCGTCGACTGCAGGCCCTCCGTCAGCCGGAGGGCACCGGCGAAGTCGAGCTTCGCCAGCGCGATGCGAGCGTTCAGCGTGCGAATCTCCGGGTCGTTCGGTGCCGCCTGCAGGGCCGATTTCCCCGCCACGCTCGCGTCGTCGAAGTCGCCGGACTTGTAGCTCACGCGGGCGCGAGCCAGCCACTTGTCCGCCAGGGGGGCGCGGGCCGGGTGCTGTGGGTCCATCGACGGGCCGCACGCGGCGACGAGTCCGACCGTCGCGAGGATCAAAGCAAGTTGGCGAGAGAGCATTTAGGAAGGTCCGTTCGGAATCGCCTCGACTCGCAGGATGCGATCGGCTCGCAGCTCGCGGCGTCCTCGGCCAGGGAGCTGATAGCCCAACACCCTCGGCGGGTCGAGATCCGACCGGACCTCGGTGATCATCATGGTCAGAGGCTCGGGGGGCCGGCGGGCTGCGCGGTAGGTGAGCAGCACCGGCACGGCATGCTCGACCGCAGCGGCGCAGGCGAGCACGACGGCCTCGCGAGCCTTGCGCTCGGCGATGCGCACCTCCCACAGGTCCCGCGCGTTGATGGGGGCGAGGATGGCCGTGCACCGCGCGAACAGCTCCCTCATCGCGGCCACGTCGGACGCCGCGCGGTGGGCGCGGCCGCGGTCGATCGCGAGCTCCCTGCAGAGCGAATCGAGCGAGTAGCTCTGGAAGGCGAACGACCGCCGCGCCAGCACGAGCGTATCGACGTAGCTCGTGACCTCGAACGGCACGCCGGCGCGGGACATCTCCGCAGCGAGGAATGCAACGTCCCACTGCGCCGCGTGGGCGACGAGCACCGCCCCGTCGAGCACACGCACGACCGCAGGGGCGACGGCCGTGAACGGGGGGGCCTCCTCGAGCGCCGCGGCGTCGAGCCCGTGCACGTGCGCCGCGCCGCCGAGGCGCTCGGTCGGTCGCACGAGGGTCGTGATCTCGTCCCGCTTCTCGTCCCCGACCCACCGCTCGATGCAGATCTCGACGACGCGATCGTTCACGGGATCGAGGCCCGTCATCTCCAGGTCCACGAAGGCGAGCGGGGCTTCCCGGACAGGTAGATCCCACGGCGGCCCGGGCGGCGGCGGGTCGCGCGGCAGTACCTTCACGCACGCTCCACGAGCATCGCGATCCCCTGGCCGACGCCGATGCAGAGGCACGCCATCCCGCGGCGGACGTTGCCCTGCGCCATCGCGTGCACGAGCGTCCCCAGCACGCGGCACCCGCTCGACCCGATGGGATGGCCCAGGGCTATCGCGCCGCCGTTCACGTTGACGCGCGCGGGGTCGAGCTCCAGCCCCCGGATGCACGCGATCGACTGCGCCGCGAACGCCTCGTTGAGCTCGACGAGGTCGACGTCCTGGGCCTTCCACTCCGCGCGGGCCAGGGCCTTCTTGCCGGCCGGGATCGGCCCTTCCCCCATCAGGTTCGGCTCGACTCCGGCCGTCGCAAAGGACACGACCCGCGCGAGCGGCGTGAGCTTCTCGGCCCGCACGACCTCCTCGCTGACCACGAGGACCGCGCTCGCCCCGTCGTTGAGCGGCGAGCTGTTGCCCGCGGTGACCGTCCCGTTCTTCCGGAAGACCGGCGCGAGGGCGGCCAGCGCTTCGAGCGTGGTGTCGGGGCGGGGCGACTCGTCCTCGGCGAAGAGAACCGGGGACCCTTTCTTCTGCGGCACGGGCACAGGCACGATCTCCTGCTTGAACGCGCCCCGCTGGATGGCCGCCTGCGCGCGAGCCTGTGACCTCACGGCGAACCGGTCCTGCTCCTCGCGCGAGATATTCCACTTCTCGGCGACGTTCTCCGCCGTCTCGCCCATCGATTGCAGCGGAAACCGCGCCGCCATCTTGGGGTTCTCGAAGCGCCAGCCGATCGTCGTGTCGTAGCTGACCTGCGGACGCCGATCGAAGGCCTCCTCGGTCTTGCGCGCCGCGAAGGGCGCGCGGGTCATGCTCTCCACGCCGCCGGCAATGACGACGTCCGCGTCCCCCGTCCAGATGCGCATGACCGCTTCGGTCACCGCTTCGAGCCCCGAGCCGCACAGGCGGTTCACCGTGACGGCGGGAACCTCGTAGGGCAGGCCCGCGAGGAGCGCCGCCATGCGCGCCACGTTGCGGTTGTCCTCCCCCGCCTGGTTCGTGGCGCCGAAGACCACCTGGTCGATGCGCGGGGCGAGCGCGGGCGATCGCTTGGCGATCGCCTCGATGACGTGCGCGGCGAGGTCATCGGGGCGAACGCCTTGCAGGGCGCCGCGGTAGCGAGCGATGGGGGTGCGAAGCGCGTCGACCAGGTAGGCGGAGCGGAGGGCGTTCACCGCCCGAGCTTAGCGCGTCTTTTCCACGATGACGGTCCTGTGCTTTCCGTTGGCCGCCGGGGGGATGCTTTCGCAGATCTCGACGCGAAGCGGCAAGCCTTGGAGGTACGCCCGAAACCGCTCGACGTACACGTCGAAGGCCGCCTGCTCCCAGTCTTGCCCGGGCACGACGCGCAAGATGACGTCCCCCGCCCGGCGCTGCACGGCCTGGAACTGGCAGACAACCTCCTTGCGCGCGTCGCTGAAGAGCACGTGGAAGACGACCCCGGGAATGGGCGTCCCGTCCTTCGCGCGCATCGTGTCCGCGCGCCTTCCGTCGACGCGCGCGAGCTTGCGCAGTCCCCTACCGCACGAGCAGACCTGCCGGGCCCGGAGCGTCCCGAGGTCGCCGTTCGCGTAGCGAATGAACGGCATGGCGTAGTTGTGCAGGTCCGTGACGATGACGGGACCGCTTCGCCCGGGGGCGTTCGACCCCTCCGTGACCCCGCTCTCGCGCTGCTCGGGGTCGGGCGCGACCTCGACGACGAGGTTCTCCTCGCTGAGGTGCATGCCGTCGTGTGCCTCGCACTCGGCGGCCATCAGCATGGTCTCCCGCGAGCCATAGGTCTCGAAGACCCCCGGTCCGAACGCCTTCGCGATGGCCGCACGGTCGCCGGGGAGCACGGCCTCCGCGCCGCAGATGACGGGGATGTCGTCCCAGTCGCGGAGCCCGCGGTCCAGGATGAACCGCGCGAAGAGCGCGGTCGACTGGGTGTACGCGACGATGACCTGCGGCTTGTGCCGGCGAAGGAGCTCGACCGCCCGCAGGTTCGCCGCCTCGTTCTGCACCATCGAGTCGACGAAGACTTCGCGCTTGAGAGCGCGGTCGAGCCGGAGCTTCCAGCCCTTGGGCCCGCTCGGCGGGCGACTCACGAGCGCCCAGTAGTAGAAGGTCGGCGCGCCGGGCTCGTAGCCCGCCCACCGGTAGCCGCGAATTCGCGTCGCCTGCCGCCACGCCTCGCTCTCCCGCGAGTACTCGAACTTGAGCGGCTCACCCGTGGACCCGCTCGTCCCCTTCTTCAGGCTCAGTCCCCGCGAAGCCGGGTCGACCAGGTCGGCGTACCGCTCGCGCACGATGTCGCGCGTGAGCACGGGCAGCTCGGCGAGATCGGCGACCGACGTGATTCCGCGCGGGTCGAAGCGCTCCTTCGCGAAGAGCTCGCGGTAGTACGGCACGTGCCGGCCTGCATGACGCAGGAGCGCCCGGAGCTCCTGGAGCTGAAGCTGCTCGATAGCGACGGGGTGCATCCACTGGGCGATCTCGAGAAACGAGAGGTGGTCCAGCGTGTCCCGTCGCCGGATCCCGCGCTCCCAGGCGGGCATGAAGAGCGATTCGTACGCCCAGGTGTAGGCATCGGAGGACCGTTCGCCCGCGCGCCGAATTCGCGGCCCCACCCGCGGCGCGAGCGGCTCGACTCCCTCGGGCTCGCGCGCCTCCTCGAGCGGGGATCGATCGGTTTGCCGAGACCGAGACGTCTGCGCAGCCAGGCTCATGGGACGATCACCTCCACGACCCTGGCTAGCAGCGCTCATGCCCGACAGTTGGGCCCCCCTGCGCCGCGCTGCTCGCACGAAAGCGGGGGCCGCCGACGCACCCGCCGGCGCCGCGCTCGCGGTGGTCTTGCGCCATCGTGGCGCCATTGAACCGCACCCGATCGCGCCACGTGGTTGACGCGCCCGGTGTAGTCCGGTGGGCGCTCAGAACGTCGGAACGCCGTCCTTCCAGCGATAGAAGCCCTCACCGGTCTTCTTCCCGAGCTTGCCGGCGCGGACCATCATCCTGAGAAGCGCAGGCGGTCGAAACTGCTCCCCGACCTCCTCGTGAAGGTGCTCGAGGATCGCGAGGCGAACGTCGAGGCCCACGAGATCGGTGAGCTTCAGCGGGCCCATGGGGTGGCGGTAGCCGAGCTCCATTGCCTTGTCGATGTCCGGCACGGTCGCAACGCCCATCTCGAGCATGCGAATCGCCTCAGCTCCAAGCACGACGCCGAGGCGGCTCGTCGCGAAGCCCGGCGTGTCCCGCACGACGATGGGCGTCTTGCCGATCTGGCGGGCGAAGGTGAGCGCCCGCTCGACCGTCGCGTCGGACGTGCCGAGGCCGCGAACGACCTCGAGCAGCTCCATGACAGGCGGCGGGTTGAAGAAGTGCAGCCCGACGGTGCGGTCCGCGGCACCAGCGCGTGTGCCGATCTCGGTGATGGACAGCGAGGATGTATTCGAGCCGAGAAGCGCGCGAGGGGGAGCTGCCGCGAGGACCGCGCGAAAGATCTCGACCTTGAGATCCATGTGCTCCGGCACCGCCTCGATGATGATCTCCGCCTCCACGCAGGCGCTCTTGATGTCCGGAGCGATCCGGACGGAGTCGAGAGCGCGGGTGCGCGAGTCGACCGACATCTTGCCCTTGCCGACCAGCTTGTCGAGCTGGACTCCGATCGCGTGGAGCGCCTCGTGCGCTCGGCCGGGGATCGCGTCGAACAGATGGGTCACGTGCCCGGCTTGCGCCGAGACCTGCGCGATCCCCTGGCCCATCGTCCCAGCTCCGAGGACGGCGACGGGCGGGCGCGGCGTGAGGTCGAGGGTTGGACGGGTAGGAAGGCCTTCCACGATGGTCACGAAAGTACTCTACCGCGACCTGGACCGCACCGTTTGAAACCTGTCGTGAGCCACGGGTCAGGCGCTGTCCGCGGTCACCCTCATGCCGGCGAGCGAGGCGCCGCAGACGCATTCGTCGGGCACGTGAAGCTTGTGGTAGATGCGCTCGCACTTGGGGCAGAGGCGCGCGTCCGGCTCGTAGAGGATGCTCGTCTTCGAGGCCATGCAGTGCTGCCCCACGACCTGGACCGGATCGAGCACGATGACCTGACCCTCCTGGGCGGGCTGAGGCACGCCGCGTGGCTCGTCGGGCGCCTCGACCTGCTTGGGGATCCGGTCTCGCGCCTCCTTGAGGATCCACGCGCACGCCTGGGGGTGAGATCGCGCCGTAAGGGACACGCTCATCTCGCGCCCCGCCTCGTCCTTGCCCGTGATCTTGAGCGCGTCCCGCTCGTTGTCCCAGGCGATGGAGTCGACGCCGTACCAGGGCATCCGTCGTAGCTCGCCCTTCTCGAGCGCGATTCCGCCCGTGCCGACGCGCACCGCCGGCTCGCCGCTCGTTCCGAGCCAGACGGCGGCGCCGAACAGCGTCGCGCCTCCTGCGAGCACCCACGGGGCGAACGGGTAGGGCGGTAGGTCGACCCCCATCACGGCGCGGCCGAACTGCGCCCACGCTCCGGCCCCGAGCAGCGCCGCGCCAAGGCCGCCCAGCACCTTGACGTTGAGCGGCCTCGTGGCGCTCTGCGGCAAAAAGCGCCGCTCGCGGCGCTCCTTCTTCGAACCCTTCGAACCTTTGTCCTTCTTCGCCATCGCCTACGCTCCGCTGGCCCCCACGATGTTGAACCCGTTGTCCGCGAAGATCGTCGCGCCCGTCACGCAGCGCGAGAGGGGGCTCGCCAGGAACAGTGCGACGTCGCCGACCTCCTCCTGCGTGATGTTGCGCCGGAGCGGCGACTTGTGCTCGACGGTCTCCCGGAGCGCGCTGATGCCCTTGACGGCGCTGGACGCGATCGTCTTGAGCGGGCCCGCCGAGATGCAGTTCACCCGGACGTTCTGGGGTCCGAGGTCGGCCGCGAGGTAGCGCGTGGAGGTCTCGAGCGCGCTCTTGGCGACGGCCATGGCGTTGTAGCCCGGCACGACCCTGTTCACCGCGTCGTAGCTGAGCGACATGACGGACCCGCCGCCCGCCTTCTCGAACAGAGGCAGCGCCCCTCGCGAGAGGGTCACGAGGGAGTAGGCGCTGATGTCGACCGCGAGCTTCACGCCGTCGCGCGACATGTCCACGAAGCGTCCCTTCATGTCCTCGATGTTCGCGAAGGCCATGCAGTGCACGAGCACGTCGAGCTTGCCCCAGCGCTCGGTGAGCGCCGCGTACATCTTGTCGATCTCGTCCTGCTTGCCGACGTCGCACGGGTAGACGGGAACCGTCGCCGGGTTGGGGAGCGTTTGCACCAGCTCCTCGACGTTCTCCCGGAGCCGCTCGATGGCGTAGGTGAACGCGAGCTCGGCCCCTTCGCGGTGGAACGCCTGCGCGATGCCCCACGCGATGCTCCGCTTGTTCGCGACCCCCATGATGAGGGCCTTCTTGCCTTCCAAGAGTCCCATGGTGACCTTTCCTCGTTCAGTAGAGAGCCATCACAGCCTCGAGAGCTCGTCGTACAGGTACGCCGCGCTCTTGATTCCCAGGTGGTAGTTCTCGAGATCGAGCCACTCGTTCGGCGCGTGCGCGTTCTCGTCGGGCTGGCCGAAGCCCATGAGCAGGCACGGCTTGCCCGTCGCGTCCGCGATGGTGCGCACGAACGGGATGGACCCGCCCTCCCGGATGAACACCGTCGGCCGCCCGAACGCCTTGGCGAAAGCGCGCTTGGCGACGTCGAAGACGGGGTGGTTGGTCGGTGCGAGGTACGGGCGCCCGCCGTGAAGGTACTCGACCGAGACCTTCACGCCCGGCGGGGCGATCTTCTTCAGGTACTCGCCGACGAGCTCCTGCACCACCTCGGGCTCCTGATGCGGCACGAGGCGGCAGCTGATCTTCGCGTGCGCCCGCGCCGGGATGATGGTCTTGGCGCCTTCGCCCTCGAACCCGCCCCAGATGCCGTTGCAGTCGAGGCTCGGCCGCGCCCACACGCGCTCCAGCGTCGAGTAGCCCTTCTCGCCCACGGCAAGGCTGGCGCCCGTCGAAGCGAGCCACTCGTTCTCGTGGAACGGCAGGGACGCGATCTCCGCGCGCTCCGCCGCGGAGAGGTCCACGACCTTGTCGTAGAAGCCGGGCACCAGGATGTGCCCGTCGTCGTCGACGAGCTTGGCGATCATCCGCGCCAGCGCGTTCACCGGGTTGGCGACGCCGCCCCCGAACGAGCCCGAGTGAAGGTCCACGCTCGGACCGTCGACCCGCACCTGCAGGTACATGAGCCCGCGAAGCCCGACGCAAAGCGAGGGGATCCCGCGGCCGAACATCGCCGTGTCGCTCACGCACACGAAGTCGGCCGCCAGATCGGCGGCCCTCGTTCGCATCAGCTCATCGAGGTTGTCGCTGCCGATCTCTTCCTCGCCCTCGACGATGAGCTTCAGGTTGATGGGGAGCTTGCCGGCGGCACGGATGAAGGCCTCGATGGCCTTCACGTGGATGTGGACCTGCCCCTTGTCGTCGACGACGCCGCGGCCCCACATCCGCCCGTCGCGGATCTGCGGGTCGAACGGGGGGGACACCCACTCGTCGAGCGGGTCGACGGGTTGGACGTCGTGGTGTCCGTAGACGAGGAGCGTGGGCTTGCCCGGCGCCTGCTGCCACTCCGCGAAGACGGCGGGGTGCCCCTTCGTCGGCCACAGCTCGACACGCTTGGCGCCCAGTGGACGGAGCTCCTTCATCAGGTGCTCGGCGTTGCGAATCATGTCTGCCGCGTGGGCGGGGTCGCTCGAGATCGCGGGGATTCGCACCCACTCGGCGAGCTCTTCGACGAACCGACCGCGGTTCGTCTCGATGTAAGCGAGAACGGGATCCATCAGGGAACGACTCCTACCACGGCTCCCGACAGCAGGCGTGCGAGTTGCTCGCCGTCACTTGGCGAGCAGGGCGAGCGCTTCACGCACGAGGTCGGCCAGGGGCGCCTCGTCCACCCGATCGCCAAGCGCGGTGATGGCGCGCTCCGCCTCGACCGGCCGGTATCCCATCCGCGTGAGCGCGCCCGCAAGAAGCTCCTTCGCGTTCGCGTTCGCGTTCTCGGTCTCGCTTGGCCGCGCCGCCCTCGGCGCCGCGGCCGGTAACGCCGCGAGCTCGAGCTTGTCCCGGAGCTCGAGCACGAGGCGCTCGGCCGTCTTCTTGCCGATACCGGGGATGCGCGTCAGCTGGCCGAGGTCTTTCTTGGCGATGGCGCGCGCCAGCTCGGCCGCGGGCAGGGCGCTGAGGACGGCGAGGGCGGTCTTGGGCCCGACGCTCGAGACTCCGATGAGCGTGCGGAAGGCCAGGCGGTCCGACTCGCTCGCGAAGCCGAAGAGGATCAGCGCGTCCTCGCGGGCGTGGGTATGGACCCAGAACGTCGCCCGGCCGTCCCCGTCGATCGGAGCGCGACCGACCGTGCCCAGGGGGACCTGCACCTCGTAGCCGACCCCGCCCACGTCAACGACGACGACCCCCTCTGCCTCCTGCCCGAGCACCTTTCCCGAGAGCCGCCCAATCATGGCGCGAGCGTAACCTAGCCGAGCGCCGAAGGCTCTCCCCCTCCATGGTTTCGCGGGCTATGGTTTCGAGGTGGCGAACAGCAAGAACATCAACAACCATCCGACGAGCCCCTTCACGCCCATCCCGAGCGCGATGCTGATCGGCGTCTCGCCGGACCAGGCGGCGGAGTGCACCGCCACGCTGGCGCCCCTCGTGATGAACAGGGTCGCTCACGTCCTCGCCGCCTGCGAGCGGATGGTGACGCTCCGGCCCCTCGTCGTGGTGCTCGGCAGCGAGCAGTCGGACTCGGACATGACACGGCTGCGCGAGATAGCCGACACCATCTCGGCGCAGGTCGTCGTGCTGAGCGAGCGCCTGGACGCCGCCCGCCGCAAGCTCGAGCTGACGGCCGCGCTTCGCGCGGCCCAGACGACCCGCAAAAGCTACTAGTACTAGTTGTTCATCGCGCCCTGCGCGATCCAGCGGCGCACGATGTCACGCGTGGCTCCGGGCAGCGCGCACTGGAGCTGCGGCATCACGACGCCGCACGACGAGACGGGGTTGTTCGAGCACGTGGTGAACTGGCACAGCTCGCCGTCCATCTTGTACATGAGGAAGCTGTTCGTGAGGTCGCCGGGCGTGACGTAGTTCATCGACGGCAGCTCGGCGGACTTCACGTTGATGATCGCCTTCAGGATGCCGGCGCCGTCGGGGGGCATGCTGGTCGGGCCGCCGAGGTAGAGGAGCGTCGGGCCGCCACCGCCCGGAGAGAAGTGGCAGGAGGACGACAACGAGCAGCTCTTCTGAAAGAGGGGCACGACGTCGGCCGAGAAGGACACCGTGGGGGAGTCCAGCGTCGTCGTCGCCGGATCGGGGGTGGGGCAGCCCATGGGCGGCGGGCAGTTGTCGCCGCTGTCCGTGCCTCCACCTCCGCCGCCACCACCGGCCGTCGTCGAGCTGCAGCCGGCCGTCGTCCCGCCCAATCCCCCCAGTCCCGTTACCGTTACCAAGACGGCCGCGAGGGCGGCCGAAGACAAGAACCGTGACATCGAAGCTCCCTTTGTTGTTCCGCGAACCCTAGCACGCGACCCGTCCCCGGGCGCTAGCGCGCACCGGGCCAGTGGACGCGAAGAGATGGCCGACGGGCTCTAGCTTCCGCAGTGGTTGGCCGGCGCACCGGTCTGGCACGTCTGCCCGCTCGGGCACGAGCCACAGTCGAGAGCGCCGTTGCACCCGTCGCTCACGACGCCGCACGTCGCGCCGAGCGCCTGGCAGGTCGTCGGGGTGCAGCTGCACGCGTTCTTCACGCACGTCCCCGCCTCGCACGTCCCGCAGTCGAGCGTTCCGCCGCAGCCGTCGGTGGGCGTGCCGCACGCGGCGCCTATCTGGTCGCACGTCTTGGGGGTGCATCCGCACCTGTTCGGCGTGGCGGAGGCGTCGCCGGCGTCGGGCGGACCGCCGCCGCAGGTCTGCCCTGCAGGGCACCCGCCGCATGCGACCGCGCCGCCGCAGGTGTCGGAGATCGTCCCGCACTTGCCCGCGCACGACGTCTTGGGGACGCACGTCCCCGTGCCGCAGGTGTTGGCGACGCCTCCTCCTCCGCACGTCTGGGCGCCGGCGCAGGTGGGCGGGACGCCGCCTCCGTCGGCCTCCGCATCGTCTCCCGCGTCGACCGTGCCCCCGTCCGAGGAACAGACGAACGTTCCACCGCAGCCGTCGGGGACGACGCCGCACGACGCGCCCTGCGCTGCGCAGGGGATCGGCTGGCAGACGCACTTGTTGTCCACGCATCCCGCCGGGGCGTCACACGTTCCGCAGGTGAGGACGCCCCCGCACATGTCCGGCTGGGTTCCGCAGGAAGCGCCCAGCTGGGCGCACGTCGTCGGGCACGTGCAGACGCCGTAGGTGCAGACGGCGCTGCCGCTGCATCCCCCGCACATGAGGACGTGCCCGCAGCCGTCGTCGCGTGGCCCGCACCAGGAGGTGACGCCGCCGTCGTTCGCCGAGAAGCACGTGGCGCAGACGGGCGGCGGGAGCCCGGCGTCGACCGCGAGGGAGTACTCGGTCGGAATCCCGGCGATGAGGCCGCAGCCGCCGAGCGAGCAGAAGAGCACACCCGCGAGGGCGATCACCGGTGCGAGCCATCGCGTCGGGGAGCGCATGCGAGCCTAGAAGGAGCGAGTCACGAACGCGCCCGCCGAGCCCGGTCCGAAGAAGGGAACGAGCGCGGTGGTGGTCGAGTTGCTCTTCGGTGCGAGGAACAAGAAGACCCCGCCGGCGGCCGCGAACACGCCGCCACCGATGAACGTCGCGGTGCTCACGGTCGCGAAGGTGCCGCCGGACGACGCCGCGTTGAACCCCGTCGGATTGCACACGTACGAATCCGAGCAGTTCGCCTTCACGACGTTGCCCTTGCTGAGCGCGAGCGCGCCCGTGATGCCTCCCGCGACGAGCCCCGCTCCGCCGACCGCGAGAGACACGAAGCCGAGCCGCTTCAAGGTCTTCTTCGGAGGCGGCGGTGCGGCCACCACGATGCGTGGAGGCGCGAGGTTACCCACGTCGACGAGCTGCTCCGCGGTTGCCCCGTCGGCGAGGGTCAGCGTGAAGGTCCGATCGATCCGGCCGGGGGCCGAGACGACGATCTTCACGGGCCCCGGGTCCGCGTTCATCGGCTGGTCGAGCGCGGAGTGGTCGACCAGGACGCCGCCCTTGCGCACCGTCGCGTTCGCCGGCGCCGTCGGCGCCAGGTGAATCGTCAGGTGCGCGATGCGCGCCTCGAGCCCCGCGGCTCGCTCGAGGGCCACGGTGCGGCGTGGATCGCCGCGCGGGAAGCCCGAGGCCGCGAGACCGAAGTGCTCGCGCGCGCTCACGATGGCGCCCACCTGCGTCTCGCACTCGGCGAGGTTCAGGAGCGTGCCGGGCGCCGGGTCGAGCCGCTCGCTCTCGGCGAACTTCGGACACGCCGCCGTGAAATTGCCGGCCTTCATGAGCGTGCGACCGTCGCGAAAGAGCGTGTCGGCGTCCGTCAGCCCCTGCGCACCGGCGGCCCCTGCGGCCAGGAAGATCGCGGCCGCGACGCAGCGGACGAGGCGAGGCACGTTCGAGCGTCGGGTCAAACGAAGGAGCACCTGGGCAGTTTACACGAGGGAATTTGGCTTCGCCGCATTTCCGGCGTGCTCGGCCTAGGGTGCCGCTCGCACGGTCTTCTCGGTCACGACGAAGGTGCTCGTGAAGGCGTCGCGCGCCGGCTGCTCCTTGGCGAGGCGCGCGCGCCACGTCGGATCGGAGAGGCGGGCCGCCGACGGCTGCTCGAACTCGTGGTGGGCGAGCGCCGCGCCTACCGCGAGGACGAGACGGCCGCTCCGCGGCTCGCGGACGACGGTGAGCAGGTCGTCGATCTCGCCGGTCGCCTCCTCGAGCGCGAGGTTCGCGCCGTCGTTGGTGTGCACGTCCGCGACGAGCGCCACCTGGTCCGCCCGAGCGCTCGCGACGCGCGCCTCGATGGCGGCGATCTTCTCCGGCAGGAGCCGGAGCGCGGAGGCAACCTGCGGGGACGGCTCCTCGTTGTTCGCGGCCGCCACCGCGGCGTCCAGCGCCGTCGCGAGCACGCTCTCGATCTCGGCGAGCACGGGCCGCGACGAGGCGTCCGCAGGCAGGGCCGACATCGACGTGAGCCCGACCGCCATGTGGCGAACGAGCCCGAGCAGCCGCGCGATGGCCTCGGGGTGCGGCTCGATGAACACGGGCAACGGCTCCGGAGCCCTCGCGCCGGCGGGCGCCCCCGTCGGCGGCGAGGCGGGCGGCGCCGCGTCCCCCAGGGGGAGGCGGGAGTAAGGGAGGCTGTCGTGGCGCAGCGCCGTCCAGGCCCCGAGGGCGGTCTCGAGCTTGTGCCTCTTCCACGCGGTGCTGGACGCCGCGACGAACGTGGCGTCGGCCGCCGAGGGGGCGACGTAGCCGGCGATGCCATCGAGGGCCGTGAGGTAGAAGGAGGAGTGGCGCGCGCTCGTCGCCGGCCGCTGGGTGTACTGGCGGTCCAACGACTCCTTGAACCCCGCGTGGGCGTCGGCTCCCTCCTCGAGCAGGATGGCGCGAGCCTCCTCCGAGCCCAGCCAGGCCCCGATGTCGAGGGCGCTCGGCATCGGCCGATCCGCCACGGTGGGGGCGACGAGCGCCTCGAGCACGGAGGCGTCCGGCGCGCTCCGGAGCCCGAGCAGGCAGAAAGCCGCGCCGGGGCGCGCGTGGCTTATCGCGTGCCGCGCGTGATCGAGGCGCACGACGTCCGCGATGGCTGCCGCGTCGTGGAGATCCAGCCCCGCGCTGCGGACGATGCTCAGGAGCCCGGCGGGGCTCACGTCCGCCGGGTGCCCGATGGCGAGCTCCGCGAGCCGTGCGATGCGCGTCCACTGCTGGGCCGCCTCGGCGTCGACGTCCGCCTGGAGCAGGCGCGTCAAGAGGAGGGCGCCGCGGGTCTCCGCCCGGGCAACCCCCACGTCGACGGCGGCGCTCGACTGCTCCGTGCTCGCGACCATCGCCATCGGCGCGTAGGCCAGCCATGCGGCGGCCCGGAACGGCCCGGCCCGCGTGTCCCCCTCCTCGAAGGCGCCGCGCGCCCCGAGCATCGAGTAGTCGACCGGCAGCCCGAGCAGCGCGCTCCGCGCGATGCCCTCGTGCGCCGTCGCCCGCGCGACCTCCGCGTCGACCATGGCGACCATCTCCGGCGGGATGACCGCGCCCCTGCCCGCGGTCTCCAGCGCGAGGGCCACCGAGACGACCCCGCGTGCGACGCGGTAGCCGGCGAGCAGATCGGGCGAGGCCCCCTTCTGCTCCGCGGCGAGGCGCGCATCGAGCCGGCGGAGCAGGCTGTCCATCGCGGGCGCGAGCACACGCGCCTCGACGTCCGCGAACGCGCGGTCCCGCGCCACATGGGCGAGAAAGAAGAGCGTGTCCAGGGTGATGAACGCCGGCACGCGGTCGCGCGCGAGGCCGGCGTAGAAGTCACCGAAGCGAAGCTTGTGCTCCCCGCGCGGCCAGACGGCGAAGCCGTCCTGGCGCACGCCGCTGCGGACGGCCTCCGGAGCCTCCAGCCACAGCGCGACGCTCCCTTCCGAGCGCGCGATCCGACCATCCTCGAGCGGCCGCTTGGGAAGGGCGCCCTGGACGTGCAGATCGACCGGCACCGGCTGCCAGTAGGGCCAGCCGGGCGCGGGCGGCGGCGGCGCCGTGGAGGTCGCGACGGGCAGCGGAGGCGCGACGACCGCGGGCGGTGGGTCCGCGCCGCACGCGCCGAGCACGGTGCTCGAGGTCGCCGCGAGCAGGGCGCCCAGGGCCACGGCAAAGCCCCCCGACCGAGGAGGGCCGCGCCGCCCCAGCCGCGCCGGGAGCCGGACGACGGCGCTCGAGGGAACCCTCTTCATTGACCATCACGCTAGCCGAGCACACCTTCTGGGAGAAAGTTTCGGATGCCGCTCGCCAAGCTCAAGCCCCGAAGGCGACCCGTGGGTTACTTCCCGATGCCGGTGCGGGTGCTGCTCCTCGCCAGCATCTCGGTCGTCGCGTGCGTCTACGCCCTCGTCCGGTACTACACGCACCCGGCCCTCCCGATGTTCGTCCCGGCCCCTCCCTCGGCGGACGCGGGCGAGCTGCCCGCGCCCGACATCGAGGTCGTTCCCTAGCCACGGCCCGCAGAGGCGCGTGGCGCGGGGGACAGGCGCGTGGTAGCTGCGAGCGGCCGTGGCCAAAGAAGACACGCTCGTCATTCACGAGATTTACGCGAGCATCCAGGGTGAATCCACGTTCGCCGGGCTGCCGTGCACCTTCGTCCGCACGACGGGCTGCAACCTCCGCTGCGTGTGGTGCGACACCCCGCAGGCCTTCTACGGCGGCACGCGCCTCACGCGCGCCGAGGTCCTCTCGCGCGCGCTGGCGACCGGGACCCAGCTCGTCGAGCTGACGGGCGGCGAGCCGCTCCTCCAGCCGGGCGTGCTCCCGCTGATGCGCGAGCTGTGCGACGCCGGCCGCACCGTCCTCGTCGAGACGAGCGGCGAGGCGGACGTGTCGGGCGTCGACGCCCGGGTCCACAAGATCGTGGACGTGAAGGCTCCCGGGTCGGGCGAGTCGCACCGAAACCGCTGGTCGAACCTCGAGCACGTGACCGCGCGAGACGAGCTGAAGTTCGTCCTGACCGACCGGCGCGACTACGAGTTCATGCGTGACCTCATCCAGGCCCGCGCCCTCGCGTCCCGGACGCCGAACCTCCTCGCGAGCACGGTCTTCGGCTCGCTCTCGCCGCGCCAGCTCGTCGCGTGGGTCGTGGAGGACAGGCTGCCCGTCCGCGTGCAGCTCCAGATGCACAAGTACATCTGGGGAGCCGACGCCCAGGGAGTGTAGGCTCGTGCCGTCCTCCCTGGAGACACGATGAGCCACCCGCAAGAGACCCGTAGCCCGAACGACAACGATCCCTCGCTCGGCCTCGACGCCCGCTCGATCCGCCTGGACTTCGAGAAGAAGATCTTCTCGGAGCTCGCCAAGTTCCCCGAGGTGGCGAGCACCAACGACCGCTACCTCGCGCTCTCGTACGTCATCCGCGACCGCCTCCTCCAGCGCTGGGCGCGCTCGGCGCAGACGTACCTCGACGGCGCGCACCGCACGGTCATCTACCTCTCCGCCGAGTACCTCATCGGCCCGCAGCTCGCGAAGAACATCCTCGACCTGGGCGTCGAGCCCGCCGTGCGCGAGGCGATGAAGTCGCTCGGCGTCGACTACGACGCGCTCGTCGAGCGCGAGGAGGAGCCCGGGCTCGGCAACGGCGGCCTCGGGCGCCTCGCGGCCTGCTTCATGGACTCGATGGCGACGCTCGACAGGCCCGCCATCGGCCACGGCATCCGCTACGAGTTCGGCATCTTCGACCAGGAGATCAAGGACGGCTGGCAGGTCGAGAGGACCGACCGCTGGCTCCGCCACGGCTACCCGTGGGAGGTCCGCCGCTGGGAGGTC
>Ga0302279_10000333_pt1 | contig 69038 bp, 64 predicted proteins | sample III_Bog_N3_3_FD_194541 | JGI IMG/M metagenome (GOLD analysis project Ga0302279, IMG submission 194541) | Peat permafrost microbial communities from Stordalen Mire near Abisko, Sweden - III_Bog_N3_3 | ecosystem: Environmental > Terrestrial > Soil > Wetlands > Peat | place: Sweden: Abisko... | reverse complement strand
CCAGCTGCTGGCGTGCCCAGCGGTCCCGATGGAGTGGCGCGAGCTCTACGCCGTCGCGGCGTACACCTACCTTCGCGCAGGCGAGCTGCGGGCGCTCGTGTGGGACGACATCGACCTCGAGCGCAGGCTGATTCACGTCACGAAGGCGGTGGACCGGTCGACGCACGTCATCAAGCCCACCCAGACGGGGCACACCCGGCAGGCGCCGATTGAAGCAGCGCTCCTCCCCCTCCTCGAGAAGATGCGGGCGCGCGGGGCGACGGGACGAGATCCGGTGGTCTGGATGCCCGACGACCGGAAGCAGGCGACCGACTTCCGTGCCCACCTGAAGCTGGCGGGCATCACCCGCCACGCGCTCCTTCATTCCGAGGGCCGCCGGTCGATGCACGTGACCTTCCACGATCTTCGCGCGGGCGGCGTCACGTACTGCGCGGTTCGCAACGATCCGCCCGTCCAGATCCAGCGCCGAGCCGGCCACGAGCGCTTCGAGACGACGCTGCTCTACATCCGCATCGCCGAGTCCGTCGACGTGGCGTCGTTCGGCAGGCCGTTCGCGGCGCTCCCCGAATCGCTGCTCAAGACCCCGGCCGGGGTTTCGTCACCAGGACGAAAATCGGTCGCGCTAACGCTTCGACAGGACGAGGGAATCACGCTCCCGTCCCCTGCCCATTCCCCTTCCGGAATATCGTCACGGGAGAGCCTATTTTCGTCACCGACCCCCATTTTCGTCGGGGTTTCTCAGCGGAGAGAAGGGGATTCGAACCCCTGGAACCCTTGCGAGCTCACCTGATTTCGAATCAGGCACCTTCGGCCTCTCGGTCATCTCTCCGCCGCGCAAGCTCCTTTTTTCCGACGCTTCTGTCAAGAGTTACGCGCAGGCTCATCCTCCAGAAACGGTCGTGGGCGCGGCCGCCGGGGACAGAATCTTCGAGGGAATGCCTATGGTCGTCCCCGACTGACCCTGCGGAATCAGGCGGTTGCCGTTGAGGTCCGTGATGTCCACCACGATCTCGACCGAGACGTTCTCGGCGGTGTCGGTGCGGAGCCCGAGGTCGAAGCCGGTAAGCCCCGCGATGACGCTCGGGATGTACGGGGCGATGAGCGGGTCGTTCGCCAGCGGCCGGTTTTGCAGGTCGAACGTGTTGTCCATCAGCGTCGTCGTGTCGTACGCCGCCATCGGGTCCACGGGGAGGCTCGCGATCTTCATGACGGTCGCCAGGCCGAGGGCGAGCGCGGTCGTGTCGTCCGTCGTGATCGTCCCCTCCACGCGCGACATGCCGTCGATGAGAAACGAGTTCTGGTAGCCGCTCGTGTTGGGCAGCGTCTCCTCGTCGCCGAACGCGCTGACGCCCGGATGGTAACGGACGAACTCGTTCCACGGGTCGATGAGCAGGTAGACGGCGTGCCGCTCGGTGTCGAGGTTCGAGATGGTGAAGCGGATCTCGAGGCTGTAGTCGCTGCTCAGGAGGAAGGGCTTGTGCGGGTACGGGGCCTCGGCGCCGTTCAGCGCTTGCTCCTCCTGCGACGTGGGCTTGCGGACCGGCAGCTTCACCGGGACCTGGACCTCGTAGAGCGTGAGCTGCTGGCTGCTGTAGATCGGCGTCACGTTCGACGTCATGCCGAGGACGATCGGCGCCGTGACCTGGTCCGCGCCGTTGTTGCAGGCGCCCACCACCGCCGCCAGCGCACCTGCGACCAGCGTGATGAGGGCCCCTCGCCGGGCCGACGCCCAGCGGCTCTGGGGGGCCGAGACCTCGCGGTCGGGGGCACCGCCCTCGGACGACACGCCGATTCTTGCGACAAGCATGGTCATCTGCCCTCCGGGGCCTAGCCGATGCTACGGGCATGCCGGCGCCGACGCGAGTCGCGCGGGCCGTGATGCGGGTCGGCAAGTGTAGGCGCCTCGCCCCACACCGGCGGCATGGTAACGTCGGCGAGCCGTGCCTGCTCCCGTGCTCGAGGTCGTCCGCGCCCGCATCGACGTCGATGGCAAACCTGCCGTCGAGGGGCTCTCGTTCGCGACGACGGGCGAGCGGGTGCTCGTGCTCGGCGCGGCGCGGGCGCTGTTCGAGGCGGCGGCGGGGATGCGCCCCGTAGCTCACGGCGAGGTGAGGCTGCGCGGCGAGGGGCACGGAAGCTCCGTCCGCTCCGGCAAGGCAGCCGTCGCACCGCTCGATCCGCGCGTACCGCCGAAGTGGACGGTCCACACCTACGTCTTCTGGAGCGCACGGCTCGCGGGACACGGCCGCCTCCGCGCCCGCACGCTCGCCGACCACGCCATCGACCAGCTCAAGATCGGCAACGCCTCGGACGCGCCCCTGGGCGCCCTCGAGCTGGTCGTGCGGCGGGCCACGATCGTCGCGGGAGCGCTGGCGACGGACGCGCGGCTCATCCTCCTGGAAGACCCGACGTCGAACCTGCCCGACACCCAGGCGCGCTCGCTCGCCCGGGTCATCGTCCAGGCGACCGCCGGGCGCGCGAGCATCCTGTTCGCTGCCCGCATGCCCCTCGGATCGCCTCTCACGATGGACGCCGACGAGGCGGTCGTCGTCACGGGCGGCGCCGTCGATGCGCAGGGCGCGCCCGCAGAGCTCGCGTCGAGCGAGCGCACGGTCGCGCTCCGCGTCGAGGGGGACAGCGCGAGCTTCGCGCGCGTCGCCGCCGAGCGAGGCGCCAAGGTCGCGGGCGTCGGAGGCCACCTGCGGGTAGACCTGGGGGAGACGCTCAAGGTGCGGGATCTGCTCGCCGTCGCCGCCGAGACGCAGGCGACGCTCATCGAGGTGCGCCCCGTCTCGGGCGCGTTCGCCTAAGCTCCGTCGGGACCGAAGCGTGTGATGGTTTTCATCGACCCAAGCGAGGCCAGGACATGAAAGAGAAGGGCGGAACGCTCCGCAAACCGGACCCGGCAGAGCTCGCCTCCACGCGGCGGAGCTCCCCCGTCGCTCCAGGGCGCGTGGGCACGTTCGCGGTGCTCGGCGCGGTCGTGGGAAGCGTGCCCTTGCCGTGGCTGCCCGACAACCTCCAGAAGCGCGTCCGCGGCGCGCTCGCGCAGGACGTCGCCTCGCGGCACGGGCTGTCGCTCTCGACCGAGGCGCGCGACGTCCTGGCCGAGCCGGCTGCAGGCGGCGAGGCGGCGTCGGGCGTGATGTCGCAGGCCTTCAGCTTCGTGACCCGCAAGGTCCTCGTGCGCTTCGGTCCCCTCGGCTTCTTGCCCCCGGTCCGCGCGTGGCTCAACACCTTCGTCCTCGGGCACCTCTTCGCGCGCTACCTCCAGACGTGGAGGACGGAGCCCGCCGTGCGCATCGACGTCCACGAGGCCCGGACAATCCGCCGCGCGATCGATCGGGCCATCTTGCACGTGCTCACGGCGGACCTGGAGGCCGAGCGCGAGGACACCGGGGAGGCCGCCGCGGAGGATCTGCGGGACGAGATCACCCAGATCATCGACGGCGTGCTCATCGCCACCGCGGGCGTCCCCAGCTGGCTCGTGCGACGCCTGAACGCGTCCTTCGACGACACGCTCGCCATGTCTCCTCATGGCTGAACGCCACGAGGCGCCGACGTCCGCCCGCCTGCTCCTTCGCCGCGCCCGGCGGGTGGTCGTCAAGATCGGCTCGCGCACGCTCGCGTCAGACGCCGCCGTCTACGATCGCATCGCCGCGGCCGTCGCGGGCGCGCGCGAAGAGGGCCGGTCCGTCGTCCTCGTCTCGAGCGGCGCCATCGCCCTCGGCACGGCGAAGCTCGGCTTCCGGGGGCGGCCCAAGGAGATGGCGCGCCTCCAGGCAGCGGCCGCCGCGGGCCAGAGCCTCCTCATGCACGCCTACGAGAAGGCGTTCGCGGCCCGCGGGATGCCGGTCGCCCAGGTGCTCCTGACGCACGCCGACCTCGCCGACCGCGTGCGGGGCAACAACGCGCGCGCCGCGCTGGGCGCCCTCCTCGAGGCCGGCGCCATCCCCATCCTCAACGAGAACGACTCCGTCGCCGTCGACGAGATCAAGTTCGGCGACAACGATCAGCTCGCGGCGATGGTCACGCCGCTCGTGGACGCCGATCTGCTCGTGCTCCTGTCGGACATCGAGGGGCTCCTCGACGGCGCGGGGGCGCGCATCCCCGTCGTCGCGGACGTGACCCGGGACGCCCTCCCCCACGTGCGAGCCAAGTCATCCAAGGCTGCCAGCGTCGGGACGGGCGGCATGGAGAGCAAGCTCGAGGCGGCCCGCCGCGCGACGCTCGCCGGAGCGCACGTCGTCGTGGCCGACGCGCGCGCCCCCGGCATCCTCGAGGCCGTGCTGCGCGGCGACGACGTGGGGACGCTGTTCTTGCCATCCCCCGAGCGGCTGAGCGCGCGCAAATACTGGATCGCCTTCACGCTTCGCCCCAAGGGCGCCATCGTGCTCGACCCCGGCGCGAGCGCGGCCGTGCGCGACAAGGGCCGGAGCGTGCTCCCCGTCGGCGTGCTCGGCGTCCGGGGCGACTTCCGCGCCGGCGACGCCGTGAAGATCGAGGACGCGGCCGGCGTCGAGATGGGCCGCGGCCTCGCCCGCTGCTCGTCCGAGGACGCAGCCCGCATCGCGGGCCGGCTCCGCGAGGAGCTCACGCCGGCCGAGCGGGAGCTCGACGTGCTGGTTCACCGCGACGAGATGGCGATCTGGAAGAATTGAAGGGAACCGCGGAGGCGCGGAGGACGCTGAGGTAGAGACTTGATAGGGGAGATCGAGCGCTCTCTACCCTTCTTCTCTCTCTGCGTTCTCCGCGCCTCTGCGGTCCTCTCCAGTCAAGGCGTCGCCGGGGGCCCGACCGGCGCAGCGCGCATCCCCGGCGGGATGTTCAGGTTCGTCGGCGTGGCGCCGCGCGAGACCACCATCGAGGCCTGCGTGAGCAGATCCGGCCTCACCGCGACGTCCACCTGCTGGCCGCTCACCGAGCCGTGGCAGTTGGCGCAGAGCCCATCGAAGAAGTTCTCCTGGGCCGGAGCCCCTCCGACGGCGGGGGCGTCCGGGTGGCCGCCGATGGCCTCGTTCAGGACCTCGCCGGGACCAAACTCCATCTCCTCGCGCTGGTAGCGCGGGAAGTTGCCGGCCATCGACTGCGGGGTGTTCGGCAGGTGCAGGACGATGGGCACGCCGCCCGGGATCTGGAAGTGCGCCGACCGATCGCTCGCGAGCGGCACGGTCCCGAGGAGCCGGCGCTTCACGAACACTTGCCCCGTCCATCCCACGCTGTCGGTCGCGATGAAATTCGCGGCGGGGGTCGCGCTGTCGGCGGGCAGCTCCTCGTAGATGTCGAAGCTCGGCAGCGGGTCCTCGATCGGCCGCCCCGTCGGGGTGTTCTGGAACACGAGCGACGCCAGCACGCCCATGTCGAGCACCGTGATGTCGGCCGCGAGCGTGCCCGAGGTGATCTGGGTGTGACCGTTCGGCTCGTCGGGGCTCGACACGAAGACGCCCTTGTTCGCGCGGGCGTACACGGCCACCGCTTCGACGCCGCTCGGGAAGAGCGTGTGCGGCGCGGCCGTGGGGTTCTCGGGATCGACGACCGCGATGGAGTACGCGCCCGAGAAGCTCGTGGGGTTGCCCTGCGCGATGCTCACGAGGATACGGCCGCCGGGGAGGGCCGCGGGGGACGTGTAGATGGTGCTCGGCTGCGCGACCTGGTCGTCCAGCGAGTGCAGGAAGAAGTCGGGCGTCCCGTTCGTGCCGTCCTCGAGGTACGTCGGCGACGCCGGGTTGATGACCGAGGGGTCGATCACGTAGTCGGCCGCGTTCGTGCTGCGGAAGTCGATGCCGATCGACCGGTTGAACACGACGAGGTCACCGCCGCCGTGGAGCGACTTCGGGTTGCTGAAGACGGCCGCGAAGTCCTTGTCCGCGATCTCGACGGGGTAGATGGCCTCGTACGCGCCGATCGTGCCTCGCTGGGCGTAGAGCGGGTGGTAGTCGCCGCCGTCGAGGTTGATGCGCCGGATCGCGAGCTGGTAGAAGCCCGGCTCGCGCTTCTCCGCCGTGAAGATGAGCCGCCCGTCGCTCATGAAGGACGGGAAGCGCTCCATGTTGAGGAGGTAGGTGAGCTGGCGGATGTGCGGCGCGCCGTTGTTGTTCGGGTCCGGCTCGTACACGTAGAGGTTCGAGTTGGGCTTGGTCGGGTCCGCGGGCGTGCGCTGCGGGCCGCAGTAGTCGAAGTTCGGCTGCGCGGCGTCGAGGTTGCCTCGCGTCGAGGCGAACACGAGGCGTCCGTCGGGCGAGTAGGCCGGGTCGAAGTCGTGGGCGAGCAGGCCCGTCTGCGTGGGCGTGCACGTCGGGTTCATGATGGTGCTGAGCGGGTGCAGCGCGCACGCCATGGTCGCGAGGTTCACCTCGTAGATCTGGAGCGGCTGGGCGGCGCTCGTCCGCGCGGCGAACGCGAGCTTCGTCCCGTCCCACGAGACCGCGGGGCGCCGGATGTCGGCTGAGCCCATGATCCCGCACGAGGCCAGGTTGAACGCCGTGTCCGCCCCGGTGACCTGGACGTCGTTCGCGGCAGTGAGCGCGGCCGGCACGATGTGGAGCGAGGCGCCGCCCGAGAAGACGTCGAAGTCCTGCGCGCGATCGAGGGACGCCGGTGCGGTCGGGCGGCTCACGTACGCGATCGCCGTGAGCGACCCGAGGCTCCGCGCCACGCGCTCGCGCCGGTGCCACTCCCGGACCATGCAGAAGGCGGGGATCGTATCGATGTTGCCGTTGTCGTAGTCGTAGCCGGCGGCGTCGCACGCGGCGCCGGAGGGCTCGCTCAGGCAGAAGTCCTCGAACAGCGACCCGCCGCGGTGGGTGATCCCGAGCGGGGTCCCGGTCGCCGTGCCGCCGCCGCCCGCGTCGGCGGTGATCGGCATGCCCGTGTCGTCGCCCGCGTCAGCGCTGCCCGCCTCCGCGTTACCTGCCTCCGCGCTACCGGCCTCCGCGCCGCCCGAGGCAGCCTCGGGCGCGGCGTCCTTGGGCGGGGCCGTGCTCGAGTCCCCTGCCCCGGTCATCATGCCGCCGTTGCCGGCGTCCGCGCAGGCGTTCGAGAGGCTCGTGCCGCCGCCGTTGTCGGTCGCGGTCTCCGGGGGCAGGCCGGCGTTGTCGGGGCGGAAGAGGTTCTTGCGAACGAGGCGGCTCGCCGTGACGTCGCTGCTCTCGAGCGAAAGCTGGAGGACCGACGACGTGTAGTTGCGGACCGACGTGAAGAACGAGAACGCGCCGCCGGTGCCTCCCCGGAGGCGGTACTCGTGGAACATCGCCGGGGAGTGGCACTGCATCATCATGCAGCCCTTGCGTACGAGGACGGGCTCGATGCGGTGCGCGAAGAACGAGACGTTCGCGAACGCGCTGCTCGCCTCGAGCGCGGTGAACGAGGCCGGCCCCCGCTCCTCGACCCAGGACTTGAGCATCAGGTAGTTCGGGTCGTTGACGCCCGAGAAGATGTCGCCGCCCTCGTGGAACGTGCCGCCGGACAGGGGGCGACTGAGGAGCTGGCTCGAGTCGGGCGAGAGGCCCGCGTCCGCACCGCCGGCGCCGCCGCCCGGGATGTACTGGCTCAGCACCCAGAAGTTCCACGCGAGCTCCTGCGGGTTCGCGCCGCAGAGCAGGTACATGACGTTCGTGGACGTGCCGTGGCAATTGCCGGCCGCACACGTCGTCTGGAGGTACGGCGTGACCGTCGACTGGAACGTGGAGAAGCCCGGATCGTTCGTCGGATCGTGCGTCGGGTCGAAGCCGAGCGCGGTGACCGGAAAGCCCTCGAGCGTCGTCGGCGGAGGAGCCGAGACGCACGGGTCACGCGGGATCGTGACGGGGACGAGGCCGCTGTTGTTCTGGGTCGCTCCGTTCGCGATCCAGCGCCGGATGGTGTCGTAGCCGCTCGCCGTGGTCTCGAGGATCGGTCCGCCCGAGTGGCGGATGTCGGTCGTCACGACGGACTGCACCCCGTCGAAGGACTGCACCGTCACCTGGAACGGGCTGACGTTCTTGGCGAGGATGGAAGGCTGGCCGTACGGACCGTGGTTGTAGAGGAGGTCGCGCCGCTTGTTGATGCCGTCGAAGGTCGACAGATCGAGGTTACCGAGCGAGTTGCCCTTCGCGTCGGCCACGTGGCACCCGACGCCCGTGTTCGTGCGCACGCACGAGTTCGTCAGGATCGGCGCGACGGTCTGGTCGAAGTACGTGCTCGAGGTCGGCTCCTCGGTCGTGCACGACGTGGGGCTCAGCGCCAGGAGCGTGAGGAGCGCCAGCACTCCCGAGAGTGCGACCGATAAGCTTTTTACCGCGAGCAAGCGATGCCTCCATGGCCACATGCTGTGACGCGCGCGAACCGGCGTCGCAGCCTGTCGAACATGGTACCGGTTTCCTAGAGGCGGAGCGTCGCGATGTGCGCCTGGTCGCGCACCTGCTGGTTGGCGTCGCTGTTGGCGATCGCGGTCAGCGCGGGTACGACCGAGGAGTCGCCGAAGGTGCCGAGCGCGTGGCACGCCGAGAGCCGCACTTCGGAGTCCGAGTCCTTCTGCGCCAGCGCAAGCACGGCGGCGACGCTGTCGGTCGCGTTCATCTCGTCGAGGAGCATGACCGCCTGGCGGCGAACGAGCGCGCTCGAGTCGCCGACGAGCTTTGCCGTGGTGACCACGTCGACGAACGAGTTGACGCGACCGGCGGCCTGGACCGCCGCGAGCCGGACGTTCGGATCAGTGTCTCCGAAGGCGACGCTCAGGGCGCCCGCGCCATCGTCGTTCAGGCGCCCGAGGGCGCTCGCCGCGGCCGCTCTTGTCCCGGGGTCCGTGTCGCTCTTGATGGCCGTCGCCAGCGCAGGCGAGCCGGCGATCTCGAGGAACTCCCCGAGGGCGGAGGCGGCGTCCGCGCGCCGGACCGCGCTCGGGTCGCTCGCCAGGGTGTTCAAGGTCTGCTGGTAGACCTCGCCCGGACCGTAGACGCCGAACATCCGGCGACGCAGCCACCAGGCCGCGATCTCGCGGTTCTTCGCGTTCGCGTCGTAGAGGAGCGCGGCGACGAGCGGGATGCACGAGCTGCACTCCGTCCTCTCCGAGTGCTCGAGCGTCTGCCAGATGAGCGTCGGGGCAGAGCCGGAGCTCAAGACGCTGACCATGTAGTCGGGCGTCTCGACGAACTCGGCCTGGTCACCGGGGATGCCGGCGTAAGGCCGGGTGGGCTGGGAAGCGTTCGCGTCGCCGGCGGCGGCGAAGACGATGGTGGCGGAGAGGACACCGAGGAGACTGGCAGCGAGGTTGCTGAGGCGCATGGTCGTGTCCTTTCCTTTACTTGTGAGCAACGGCGGTGGGGTCGTTGGCGTACGGCACGAAGTTGGTGTTCTGGCGGGAGTAGAACTGCCCGCCGAGGTCGCACGTGCGGATCATCATCTGCCGGTTGTCGGCACTGACGGTCACGCCCTTGTCCTCGGGGTGCATCGGGTTCGTGCTGAGGGGCCACGCGGTCGTGCCGTCTGCCGCGGCGACGTTGAGGGTCTGGATGAGCACGCTGTTGCGCGCGTCCTCGGGGATGCCCCACATCGGGGGGACCTTGCCCGTCGTCGTGATCTTGCCCGTCGGGTCGCCCATCGAGAGCGAGGCCGGGTAGAAGATCGAGACGTACGACGCGGGGTAGGTGGCGACGTTCTCGTCGTAGTGGACGGTGACCGGCGTGTCGCTGAGGTCGAGGTACGGGATGTTGTAGGTCGTGTTCTTGCCCGTCTGTGCGCTCGTGAACGTGACCTGGTAGTAGGTCTGCGGGCCGTTGCCGTTGGTCGTGCTGTTGTGGCAGCTGGCGCAGTTGGCCGTGAGGAACGGCTGGACCTTGGTGTTCCAGGGGTACTCGACGCGGTCCGGGATGGCCTCGGTGAAGGTCTCGGGGCCGCGCTGATCGGCGACCGTCGGGTTCTGGCCGAGGGCGAGCTCCGCCTGGCCGGTGCGGCTCTCGTGGCAGCCACCGCAGCGACGCGTCTCGCCGGGGTTCGTCTGGATCCAGAGGCGCTGGTTGCGGATGGCGAGGCCGAACTTGTCGATCGGCTGGACGTGGATGGGGATGTACGGGGGGACGTTCGCGAGCCAGCTGCCGTCGGGGTAGACCGGCGCGGTGCCGAGGACGGCCGCGCCCTCGTCCATCGTGAGGCCGAACATCGAGACGCCCTTGGCCGCCTCGCTCGAGAAGCCCTCGATGACGCGGACGCCGACGGCGCCCTGGAGCGCGGTGGAGAGCGGGACGTTGGCGAACTGCGCGCCGTTGACCGTTTCGACGAGGCTCGTCTGCGTGATGTTGACCGAGCCGATGGTGCCGGGGGCCGTCGCGGACAGGTTGTCCTGGATGGCGCCGATGACCGGCGGCTCGGCGCGCGCGACGATCGCGATGGCGTTCAGATCCCAGGTGTTGCGGTCGTTGTAGACGAGCTGGTTCACGTGCGCGACCGGGTCGTAGACGTAGATGCCGAAGTCCGGCGGCGTCGCCGACAGCTCGTTCTGGTCGTTGACGGGGCCGTCGGCCCACGACGTGAGGATCCGGCCATCGGGCAGCACGCTCGGCTCGCGGTACCGACCCGCGGGCGAGTCGTCGTCGCCGGTCGGCACGTCGGGCGTGATGACGGTGAAGATCGCGTTCTCCTCGTCGAGGCAGGCGTGGCCCACGGCCGTCTGCGCGTTCAGGTTCGGCGAGGTGCACGCCGGGTCCTTCTGGTTGCGCGCGTCGATCGTGACGAGGGCGCCGGCATGGATGGTGCGCTCGCGCGAGGTGGCGATGCCGACCATCTGGTTGGGGCCGGTCTCGCGGACGCTGATGATCGAGTCGGCCGGCTTGCCGTGCTGGCCCGCGACCGCGATCATGTTGGTGCCGTCCGGGTGGGCGCAGAAGAGCTTCACGTCGTTGGTGCCGCCGAGGTGCTCCCAGCGCGAGTAGCCGAGCGTGCCATCGTAGCGCGAGAAGAGCGAGACGGAGTGCGAGAGGCTCTGCGCGAAGAGGTGCCGGTCCGCGTCGCCGCCCGTCGTCGTGATGGTGCCGAGCTGCGAGACGATGCGCGAGTGCTCGTACTCGTCCGCGCGCGTTCCCATCGCGGTGTACATCTCGTTGGTCGCGAAGCCGATGAGGCCGCCCGGGAGAAAGACCGGGTTGAAGTCGTCGTAGTCGCCAGCGGTGAGCTGGTGGACCTGGTACTTGCCGTCCGTGCCAGGCGAGAGGCCCACGGTGTAGATGTGGTAGTGGTCGTTCGCGTCCTTCTTCATCGAGAAGACGGCGAGCGTCGCGTCGAACGAGAGGTCCGCGCCGTTGAAGTCGGCCGTCGTGAAGTCCGCCGTCAGGTTCGTGAGCGTCCCGTTGGGCGTCGCGGGGCTGAGGAGGTTCAGGCTGCCGCCCGGCTCGTAGCGCGTGTAGTCGATGACCTGCCCGTTGCCGCCCGCGACGTCGATCGTCGGAGGGGCGCCGTTGACGCCCGCGATCGTCGTGACCCGCTTCACGAACATGATGGAGGAGACGCCGACGTCCGTGCTGGCAGAGGTCGTCGCGTTGTTGCACGCGCTCATGCCGGTCATGGGGAGCGCCGCCGCGACGATCAGGCCGAGGGCGGCCGCGTGGGGCAGGCGCCGGAGCGCGCGAACGACGTGGGACTGGTTTGCGGCGCTTCGGGGGGGTGCTTCGCGAGTCATGGCGTCCTCCGCTCTGGGGGAATAGTACCGAACCGGGACCTGTAAAGCATGTGACGGGCCAGATCCGAGCCCCGCGACTTCATTGGGAATACGGCCCGTCATCGGGCACCCGATCGCGGGGACTGGCCCGCGAGGCGGGGGAAGCGCCCCCCAACGGGGGAAAGCGAACGATGGCGCGCACCTACAGCGCACCACCCGCGCCAACGAGGAAACCTCCGGGCGCGCCCTGGAGCCCGATCCACGCGACGGGCGAGGGAGGCGCGGAGGGGCGCCTCGCGAAGAACACGACGGCCGTTCCGAGGGCGACCGCCGCGACCGCCACGCTGACGTTGGCGACGAGGTAGTCCGTCCGTGCCTGGTTGACCTGATCGGGCGCGCAACGGGGCGAGCAGCTCGCCCGCAGGTCGTTCTCCTTGGCGTGCCCGGCGAGGCCGAACCCCGCGAAGCCGCCCAGCGCGACGATGCCGATGCCGCCGGCGACGAACGAAGCCAGAGGCACTGGCCGCGACGTAGCCACGACCGTAGGTGGAAGCTCGGGGGCTGGCGCGGGCGGCGCGGCTGGCGCGAAGCTCACCGACACCCGCCGGTCCTTCTCGCCCTCGTGGAGGGTCAACGTCTCTTCCTTCACCCGCCCGTCCGCGGTCTCGAGGCGGAACGTGTGCTGGCCGGGATCGAGCTCGTGGGCGCGCGCGTCGAGGCGATCGAGCCACGGTGCGCCGTCGACGGAGGCGCGGACGTCGAGCAGCTCGCGCCCCTGCTCGCCCGTCGCCGCGAGGACGACCGAGGGGATGCTCGGCATGAGCTCCTGCTGCCACTCGGCGCAGTCCTTCCGGACCGGGGCCGGGCACGAGCTCGTCGCGCATCGCACGAAGGCGGCCCTCGCCTCGAGGAGCTTGCCCGCGTTGCGAAGGAGCTGGCCTCGCTCGTGCTCGGCGACGCACTCGCCCTTGTCGGTCGCGCGCGCGGCCTGCGGTATCGCCACCACCGCGATGAGGCCGAGCCAGGACAGCTTTCGCACGGGAGCAATCCTACCGCGTCCGGGGGTCACGCTTCGATCGCCTTTCGCTCGCTCTCGACGAGTCAGCGCGGCGGCGCCTTGAAGCGAAATGCGTCCGGCAGGAGGGCCGCGAGCGTCGTGTCACGGCGCTTGTTGCGCGTGGCGCCGTCCCCCACGAGCGCGATGGGCATGTCGAGCGCGAACTCCGCGAGCACCTGGCGGCAGATGCCGCACGGCGACCCGGGCCGCGCTCCCTGCGTCACGACGGCGCACGCCACGGGCTGCTTCTCGCCTGCCACGACCATCTGCGCGATGGCGTTGCGCTCGGCGCAGAGGCACGCGCCGTACGACGCGTTCTCGACGTTGCACCCGACGAAGACCGCTCCGCTGCGGGTCGCGATGGCGGCGCCCACGCGGTACTTGGAGTACGGCGCGTACGCCTGGAGGCGCACGGCGCGCGCGGCCTCGATGAGGCGCGTCATGAGCGCGGCGGCGTCGCCGGATTTTGACCCGACCCGCTTCGTCTTGCTCACGACTTGCCCGCCCGCGCAATCCAGCCCGAGAGCAGGGTCACGAGGTCGTCCTTCCGCGCCCGCGCGGTCTCCTCGACCTCGGCGTGCGAGAGGACCGCGCTCGTCGTACCCGCCGCGAGGTTCGTGATGCAGCTGAGCGCGCACACGCGTACGCCCATGTGCCGGAGGGCGATGACCTCCAGCGCCGTGCTCATGCCGACGGCCTGCGCTCCAAGGAGTCGCAGCATCTTCACCTCGGCGGGCGTCTCGTACGAAGGCCCGAGGAGCGCGGCGTAGACGCCTGCCCGGAGCGGGATGCCCGCAGCGGCGCCGACCTCGGTGAGCACCTGGCGCAGGCCTGCGTCGTAGGCGTGCGTCATGTCGGGGAAGCGAGGGCCGACCTCGGGATCGTTCGGACCTATCAGGGGGGAGGTGCCCGTGAGGTTCAGGTGATCGGTCACGACCATCAGGTCGCCAGGCGCCCAGCTCGCCTCGAGGCCGCCCGCAGCGTTGGTGAGGAGGACGGCCTGCACGCCGAGCCGCGCCATGGTCCGCACGCCGTGCACGACCGAGGCGACCGTGTGCCCCTCGTAGAGGTGCACCCGCCCCTGCATGCAGATGACCGGGACGTCCCCCACCTTCCCGAGGCAAAGGTTGCCCTGGTGACCGGGGACGTTGGAGGCGGGCAGGTGGGGCAGCGCGGAATAGGGCACCTTCACGAGGTCGCCCAGCGTGTCGCCGAAGGCCCCGAGGCCGCTCCCCAGCACGACGCCCACGCGCGGGGCGAGCTTCGTCTTCGCGCGGATCGCGGCGACCGTCTCGTCGATCTGCTTGCTCAGTTGACCTTGCTGGGATGACATCGGGCGCGAGCTTACGCGGCCGTCGCGCACGGCGGATCGAGAAAAGGAAGGACGCCGCGAGGTGGGCTCGAGCGCCGCCACGCGACCGAGGACCTTGCATTCGCGCATCGATTCGGCATCCTGCAGCCGTGCGGCATGACCGACGTTTCAGGCTCGCTGTCGCCGCGGTGGGCGTCGTCGCGGCCGCCTGCAACGGGGTGCTCGGGATTCACGAGCTCGCGGCCACGACCGGGACGCCCGACAGCGGGGTGTCGGATGGCGGGGTCGACTCCGCGGTCGACTCGGGGATCGTCGCCCCTCCGGAGGCCTCCGTCGACGCTGGCACGGACACGATCGCGTGCGACCTGGACGCGACCGCGTCGGACCCATTGAACTGCGGCGCCTGCGGCCACAGCTGCCTCGGCGGCGGCTGCGAGGCTGGCGCGTGCCAGCCTGTCGCCGTGTCCCGCCCGCAGGGCGCGCCGAACTACCTCGCGCTCGGGCCGGGTACCATCTACTGGACGGAGACGAGCAACAACAGCATCGCGAGCGCGCCCAAGATGGGAGGGAACGCCATCACCCTCGTCTCGTCGGGTCAGACGAACGCGCCCGCCGGGATCGTGGTGGACAGCGAGCGGATGTACTGGGGCAGCACCACCTACAACATCGGCCTCTCGAGCTGCCCGCTGGCGACGTGCGGCGCCCCTACCCTTCCCACCCCGATGCTCGCGGGGACGTACTCGGGCATCTTCAACGTCGCGCTGGCCGACGGGAGCGTCTACGCGCCTGCGCATGGCAACAGCCAGATCATCCAGTGCCCCGTGAGCGCGCCGGAGGACGCGTCGTGCAGCTACTTCGTCCAGAACCGGCCGGCTCCCAACGGCATCGCCGTCGACGACTCCGGGGTCTACTGGACAGAGGACGGCCAGGGAGGCAACGCCGGCGCGATCTACATGTGCCCGCTCTCGGGCTGCCCCGCATCGCCGACCTCGGTGGCGCAGGGCCGCCCCAACCCCACGTTCATCGCGCTCGATGCGAACAACGTCTACTGGCTCGAGATCCAGAACGGCATGGGAGTCCTCAACCAGTGCCAGAAGAGCAACTGCACGAACGTCATCGCTCTGGCGAGCGGCCTCGGGAACCCGCAGGGTCTGGCGGTCGATTCGAAGTACGTCTACTGGGTGAACTCGGTGCCCGTCGGGTCGAGCGGCAGCGTCCAGAGCTGCACGATCGGCGACTGCGAGACGCCGACGACGCTCGCATTGAGCGACAAGCCGTACGACATCGAGATCGACGATGCGGCCGTCTACTGGACGAGCGACGGGGAAGACGCGGGCATCTGGAAGCTCGCCAAGTAACGGCGCTCCGCCGTCAGCTGCGCGCGGCGAGCGCGCGCTCCACGATCGCCGGGACGTGCGCGAGTGCGTGGTCGAGGTCGAAGCACTCGGCGATCTTGCCGGCGCCGACCTTCGAGGTGACGTCGGAGTCGGCCTCGAGGTTCGCGCGAAACGTCCCGTCCCCCTGCCAGGCGCGCATGGCGTTTCGTTGCACGAGGACGTACGCCTCCTGCCGGGGCATCCCCGCCTCGACGAGGGCGAGGAGGATGGCCTCGGAGAAGTAGAGCTCGCCGGCGCGCTCGAGGTTCTTCTTCAGGTTGGCCGGGTAGACGACGAGCCCCTGCACCAGCTTCTCGGCCCGCTCCAGCATGTAGCCGAGGGTCGAGGTCGCGTCGGGCGCGATCATCCGCTCGACCGACGAGTGCGAGATGTCGCGCTCGTGCCAGAGGGCGACGTCTTCCAGCGCGGGGACGACGGCGGCTCGCACGACGCGCGCGAGGCCGCAGAGGTTCTCGCTCGCGATGGGGTTGCGCTTGTGGGGCATCGCGCTCGACCCCTTCTGTCCGACGGTGAACGCCTCCTCGGCCTCCCCCACCTCGGAGCGTTGCCAGTGGCGCACGTTGGTCGCCAGCCGCTCGATGCCTGCCGCGAGGACGGCGAGCGTGGCGAAGAAGAACGCGTGGCGGTCGCGCGAGACGACCTGCGTGCTCACCGTCTCCGCCTCGAGGCCGAGCGCGCCGAGCGCGCGCGCCTCGATGGCAGGCGACAGGTGCGCGTAGGTGCCGACCGCGCCGGCGATCTTTCCGACGGCGATCTCGCGACGCGCGATCTCGAGCCGCGCGCGGCCGCGGGCGATCTCGGCGTGGTGGCCCGCGAGGGCGAGACCGAACGTGACCGGCTCGGCGAAGATGCCGTGGCTGCGGCCGATCATCGGCGTCTTCACGTGCTCGCGCGCCCTCTTCGCGAGCGCGCCCAGGAGCCTGTCGGTGCGCGCGAGCAGGAGGTCCGACGCGTCGCGCAAGAGGATCGCGAGCGCCGTGTCGAGCACATCACTCGAGGTCATGCCCCGGTGCAGCCACCGCGCGTCGATGCCCGCCTTCTCCTCCACGTGGGTGAGAAACGCGATGACGTCGTGCTTGGTGGTGCGCTCGATCTCGTCGATCCGGGCCGCGTCGAGGATGAGCTCTAGCTTGCGGATCTTCGCGGCTGTGCCCTTGGGGACGAGAGCCGCCTCTTCCATGGCGTCGCAGGCGGCCAGCTCCACCGCGAGCCAGACGGCGACCTTGCGCTCGGGCGACCAGAGATTCGCGAACTCTTCGGGGGTGTAACGAGGAATCATGGCGGCCGACTACCACACCTTTCAACACCCGCCCACGGATGCCCCATCCGTGGGCACGCGACGCCCGCCGCGGACGTTCGACGTCCGCTCCTTGCGAAGGCAAGGGGGGCCAGCAATACTCTTGATTGAAGGCTGATTCGGCATCGCTCTTCTCGCATCGGGCTCGCTTCGATCTCTCGAATCGCGCGCCATCCTTCGAGGCGTATTTCCCGCGCGTTCCGCATCGGCTGTTTTGAGATTGGAGAGACTCGAATGCCTACGAAGATCTACGTCGGAAACCTCCCGTACAGCTGCGACGCCGAGCAGCTCCGGACTCTGTTCAGCGCCGAAGGCCGCAAGGTCGAGGACGTGGCGATCATCACCGATCGGGTGACGGGTCAGCCGCGTGGCTTCGCGTTCGTACAGATGTCGACCGACGACGACGCCAAGAAGGCGATCGACGCTCTCCACGGCGCGAACTTCGGCGGACGCACGCTCACCGTCAACGAGGCCCGGCCCCGCGAGGGCGGAGGCGGCGGTGGTGGCGGTGGAGGCGGCGGCTGGGGCGGCGGAGGTGGTGGGGGCGGCGATCGTGGTGGCCGCGGGGGCGGAGGACGCGACCGCCGCTAGCGTCCACCGTAGGGACCGGGCGTTGGGATCCGCCTCGTAGCTCTGGTCATGCAACACAGTCCGTTTCGAACGTCGGCGCAGACCAGGGCCGTTGCCAGAGCGCTCGTTGGGACCAAGGCCTCGAGGCTCGACAGTGCCGTCGGCTGCGCCCTGTTCGTGGGACCGGCGATCGTGGGGTTTGGGTTGCCGGCTGCGATCGGCGTGCTAACGCACGCGGCAAGCCCGTGGATGCTGGTCGCCCTGCTCTCCCTGCCCGTCGCGCTCTACCTGCTCGCATTCGGTCTGTCGCTGCGCCCCAAGAACCCGGGCGCGGCGGCGCGCGACCTGCGCGCGTTGCCCGTCGGGGGGATCGCCGCGCGTGGCGATGGCGCGGTCTGTTCGATCGCCGGGCGCATCGTGCCCGGGGATGGTGGCACGTTCGACGCGCCGCTCACCAAGGGTGCCTTCGTGTGGCTCGAGGCGACCACATACGTGTACTCGAAGGGCCAGAAAGAGCCGGCCAAGCGCAGCAAGATGACGAACCGGTCCGTCCCGTTCTTCATCGAGGCGGACGACGGGGAGCGCGTTCTCGTGACTCCCGACGAAGACTGCATCCTGCGCTCGCCCCGGCACCAGCACGAACAATACGACGGGGGCCCAGGCGACGATGCCGTCCGCGCTGCAGCGGCGCCGGGGGTCGTGATCGGGGACGACGAACGGCTCAGCGTCAACGAGCGCGGGTTTCGCTCCGGAGATCGCGTCTTCGCGATTGGCCTCGCGCGAAAGGCCGCGCCGTACCGCGGAGACGAAACTCCGCACCTCGAGGCTGGTCCCGAGGATGCGCTCGTGGTGACGGGTGAGACGCGCGCCGAGCTCATCGCCTGGTTCGACGACTCGACAACCTCCCGGATCGTCGCCGGCACGGTCCTCCTGGTCATCGCGGTCGGGATGATGATCGCCTCGGTCCTCGCGCGCTAGTACCGGATCCAACGAAGGGGGCAGCCTAGAACGAGCGGCTGAAAATCGGAACCACCTGAGCCGCGGGCAGGGCCCGCTCGACCCCCGCGGGCTCGGTCCACGTCGGCAGCCGCACCCACGCTCCGTCGTGGTCGTTGCGGGCGGTCGACGGCCCATGGATGAGCGCCTGGCTCGTCGTCGTCCGGCGGTTGCTCTCCGCGAGCACGATCCCGGCGATGGCGCCGACGGCTCCAACGAGCGCGACGACCAAGGACGTTCTGACGGTGCCGCCGTTGCTGGAGCACGCCAGCCCCTCGTCGGTGCCGGAGCATTGAGGGACCGACGCGACCGAAGCGACATACAGCCCAAGGAAGGCCGCGAGCCCTCCGGCGGTCACGAGCGTGATGCCCACGCCGAAGCCCGCCTTCGACGCCATGCTGACGTCGAGGAGCACACGCTGTCCGGGCCTCCCCTGGAGCTTGAACGATGGCGACGCGTACGAGCCACTGCCCGCGACGCGGTAGTCGAGGCCGGCGGGCACCTCGATCCCGCAAGGCGCGGCGCACGTCGTCTCCCAGTGTCCCGCGGGCGACAGCTCTTCGAGGCGCACGTCGCCGTCGGCCTTCAGCTCGACCCACACCTTCCCTTCTGCCGGAGACGTGGCGCCAGGCGCGAGCGGCGGGCCCGCGGACTGCTCGGGCGGGTCGACATGGATCATGTCGACGGGGGCGCTTTGCCCGTACGCGAGCGGCGCCCGAGCCGCGACGCTCGCCACCACCAGGATCGCGAGGGAGACAGGAGCGGTGCGCATGGGAGCACGCGCTCACTGCACCGCGCGTGCCGTGCGACGAGACGTCGAAATGCCGCGCGTTTCGATCCCCGCGGGTCAGCGCGTGTGAATCCTTCGCCGGCCCTGTCGCTGCGGAGCGACAGGGCGCCGTGTCCGGCTCACGATGTTGGCGGTCGCCTCGAGCACACGCGAGATCCGCGGCCCCGACGATGTCACTTCACGATCAGCGTGCCCTTGACGCTGCTGGTGCCGTTGACCGAGCCCGTCCCAGTGACCTCGAAGGAGTAGGTCCCGGTGGCGACGTAGTCGTCGACCGTGATCGTCAAGGAGGCCGAGTCGCCGGCGTTGACCGTGCGCCCTTCGACGCCGGTGCCAGCGGTGCCGATGGTCGCCGTGATGCCGTCGGTGGACAAGCCCGAGACGGCGAGCACGATGCTCTCGGTGTAGGACCCGGAGGTGGGCGCGGTCGTGATGGTGCCCTCGACGTCCGAGCCTCCCTTTACGCCGGCGGTCGCGGTGAGGGTCGTCGACGAGAGGCTCACGGTGAAGTCGGGCGGGTTGTTCGTGCACTGGTAGTAGGACGCCGCGAAGTCCGACGACTCGCCGAAGTCGTAGCTGTTGAAGCAGCCGTCGGCGCAGGTGCCCACGTTGCAGACGTCCTTGCAGCGCTGTCCCCGCGCGTGGCCCCACGTCAGGAAGGCGTTCGAGCACTCGGCCGGGTAGCTGCCCCACTGCTCCAGGCACCCGCCGCCGATCAGCAGATCGTCGGTCTTCGAGTAGCAGGAGTTCCAGGCGAACAGCTCGGCGTCCAGCGTCGTCACCGTCCCGCCGCTCGGCGCCAACGACGGCACGGGCACGTCGTCACTTCCCTGCGTACCCACCGTGCAGGCGGTGGCGCTCGCGATGCCGACGATTCCGAGGACGACTACCGCGTGGGATGCGACAGACCGCAGCATGCTCTTGGCGACGACGTTCATCTTGCTCTCTCCGGTGGTGGAACGTTGGGGTTCGCCCGGACGTAGAGCAAGCAGGAGGCCATCGCCGACGAGTCTAGAAAGCCAATGATATCAAGGCAGCGCCGCGCGCCTGGCGGCCCTGTACCGACCGTGCACCCCCCGTACACCCTTGGTACAGGCCCGGGTCCGCTACGAGGGCCCGCAAGGTCACCACTCCGTGGCGTTGCTTACTGCGTCGCCCACGTCACGTCGAACGTCTCGCTGCACGAGACGCCACCCGTACACGTGATGGTCATCGTCTCGGTGCCCGTGCCGCCGGTCGCGGCGAGATCCTGGAAGGTGATGGCTTCGACGCCCTGGCAGGTGTCGTGCGTGGCATCTTGATTGACGAAGTCCGAGGTCATGTCGAAGTGCGTGACCCCGCAGGATGCCGCCTTCTTCGGAACGAAGGTGTCGCTCCCGTTCAGCGCCGTGACGCCCGAAACAACCGTGGCCGGGCACGCGCCTGACCCACTTGCGCGCGTGATGTTGATGGTCGTCCCCGCGGCAATGCAGTCCGTCGACGAGCCTCCACAGGCGACGGGGGCGCACGCGAGCGCGGCGAGCATCAAAAGGACGATTTTCATGGTCGGAGGATAATGGGCTTCTTCGTCCAAGGACAGGGCTCAGCGATCGAGCGCCTTCCTCAAGATCTCGAGCTCCTCGTTGCACTCGGCGCATTGGCGCACGTGGTGCGCGAGCTTCTCGCGGAGCGACGGGTCGTCGATGCACTCGTCGAGCAGCGGGCCGACGAGCTCGAGGAAGCGATCGCAGTCGATCTCTTCTTCGCGCGTCTGGTCGAGCAGAGCTCGGAGCATCTCGGAGGCTTTCGGCTTGCTGCTCATGACACGCAACCTCGCGCTTGCGCCGCGCCGGTGCCGCCGGCCGTCTCCATGTAGCCCTTGAGGCGTCGCCGAGCATCGTGGAGCAACTTGTAGACGGCCCCCTGACTCACGTCCCAGCGTCGCGCGAGCTCCGTGAGCGGAAGCCCGCCGAGCGCAGCGTGAATCGCCTCGCGTTGTCTCTCGGTGAGCGCCTCGGCGATGCCGCGACGGAGGAGCGCGATCTGCTCCTCGTCGACTGCCGAGCCTCCGTCGCCCGGCGACCAATCGACCATCTCGCCGGCCTCCTCGATGCTCAGGTGCTGGAAGCGCCGCCGGCGCAGCTCGGAACAAGCGCAGTTGACGGCGATGCTCGCGGCCCACGTCGTGAAGCGACTGCGCTCCTGAAACGTATCGAGCTTCCTGTGGAGACGGAGAAGGCTCTCTTGCACCACGTCCTCGAGATCCTCGGAGGCGAGCTCCTGGCCGAACCCCTTGGCGAGCGTGCGGCGTAAGAAGTCGCGCAGGTCGGCGATGACCTCGGCGTGCGTCGTCGCGGGACCGCTCGCGCGGAGCGCCTCGATCCACGCTTCGTTCGTGCGCTCGGTCCAGCTCACGCGACGACTCTCATCCCATCGCGCGGTCGCGGTCAAGACGATCGAGGGGCCGCCCCCGGGCGCCGCAGGTAAATCGACGTGGGCGAGGTAAGGTCGGCCCCCCGTCCGCGTCTCAGATCGTAGACGCAGCAGACAACATCCACGGAGTGGAGGACGAACAATGAAACGTAGCGCCAATGCCGTATGGGAAGGGAGCCTCAAGGAAGGCAAGGGGACGTTCACGGTAGCGAGCGGCGCGATCAAGGGGACGCCGTACAGCTTCAAGACCCGCTTCGAGGGGACGCCGGGGGCGAACCCGGAGGAGCTCATCGCCGCCGCCCACGCGAGCTGCTTCAGCATGGCGGTCGGAGCTCAGCTCGGCGAGCGCGGCATCACGCCGGAGTCGATCGAGACGACCTGCGACGTCACCTTCGAGAACCTCACGCTGACGAAGAGCGCGCTCACGACGAAGGTCACGGCGCGCGGCGCCGACAAGGCGAAGATCGAGGAGGCGGCCGCCGCCGCCAAAGCGGGATGCCCCATCTCGAGGGCCCTCAAGCTCGAGATCGCCCTGGAGTTGATCATCGTGAGTTGATCCTCTCCCGGGGGCGGGCTCACCGCAGCGCTTCCCCCGACCGCCTGGTCCAAATTCAAACGAAAGCAGCTCTCCCCATGAAAATGAATGCAGTTCTTGGTATTTGCATGCCGGTCGTGTGCGTCGCAGCCCTCGTTGGCTGCGCGAACGCTCAGGCGAAGCCGGGGTCTGGTGGTCCACCGGCGAACGCTCCGCCCACGGGGCCGCGGCCCTCCGTCGTGCTCGTGCACGGCAACTTCGTCGATGGAGCCGGCTGGAAAGGCGTCTACAGGATCCTGGCGCGCGACGGATACCCTGTCAGCATCGTGCAGAACCCGACGGTGTCGCTTGCTGATGACGTCGCGGCGACCCAGCGCGTGATCGGAGCCCAGAGCGGTCCGGTCCTCCTCGTCGGTCACTCGTACGGCGGCGCCGTGATTTCGGAAGCGGGCAATGATCCGAAGGTGGCGGGGCTCGTCTTCATCACGGCGTTCGCGCCAGACAAGGGAGAGTCCGTTCAAACCTTGATTGGCAATCCTCCTCCGGGCGCCGGTCCTCCGATCCTACCGCCTCAGGACGGTTTCCTCTTGCTCGACCGATCGAAGTTCGCGGCCGCGTTTGCGGCGGACGTCAACGCCGACGAGGCCGCGTTCATGGCCGCATCGCAGGTCCCGGCGGGAGTGGGGTCGCTCTCCGGTGCCGTGACCACGCCTGCTTGGCGCACGAAGCCGAGCTGGTACCTGGTGGCAACGGCCGACAAGATGATCCCTCCTGTTGCCCAGCAATCGATGGCGAAGCGCGCCGGAGCAACCGTCACCGAGGCCGAGGGGAGCCATGCGATCTTCGTTTCGAGGCCCGACGTCGTCGCGTCCATCATCGAGCAAGCGGCGACGGCGATCTCTGCGAAGGGCAAGTAGCGACCCGCCTTCCAGGAGTGGGCGGCTCACGCGGCTCGAGTGCCTAGAAGGAGCGGCTGAAGATCGGGACCACCTGCGCGGCGGGCACGGCCCGCTCGAGGCCCGAGGGCTCGGTCCACGTGGGCACTCGCAGCCACGCGCCGTCGTGGTCACGGCGAGCGATCGACGGACCGCGGTTGAGCGACTGGCTCGTCGTCGTCTGGCGGTTGCTCTCCGCGAGCAGGGCCCCCGCGAGGAGGCTCACGGCGCCGGCGCCCGCGACCACCAGCGACGTCTTGACGGTGCCGCTGTTGTCCTGGCAGGCCGTCCCCTCGTCGGTCCCCTCGCAGGTCGACGCGATAGTGGCTGCCAGGAACGCGACGTAGAGCCCGAGGGCGGTCGCGAGCGATCCGACGGTGACGAGCGCGATGCCGACGCCGAAGCCCGCCTTCGAGGCGCCGCTCACGTCGAGGACGACACGCTGCCCCGGTTCCGCCTGAAGCTTGAAGGCGCGCGACGCGTACATGCCAGCGCCCGTGACGCGGTAGTCGCTACCCGTGGTCACCTGGACGTCGCACGGCGCAGAGCAGGCCCTCTCCCAGTTTCCGTCGTGCGACAGGCCCTCGAGGCTCACGCCGGGGTCGGCGTTCAGGTGAACCCACACCCTTTCGGGCGGCGGCGTCGGGGGCGCGGCCGTGGGTGGCGCGGCCGGCTCGCTCGCGGGCGGCTCCGGCGGCTCGATGTGGATCATCTCGACGGGGGCGCTCTGCGCATGGGCGAGTGGAGCCCGAGCCGCGAGACCAACGGATGCGAGGAATGCGAGGGCGAGAGGGACGGTGCGCATCGGAGAAGGCGCCGGGTGCACCGGGCGTGCCGCACGACGGGCTCGGGAAGACTACGCGTTTCGCGCTGGGGGCGGCGGCGAGTGTGAACTGCGCGGCGGTCGTTCGGGTGTGAACTCCTTGCGTGTCCTGACGCTCGGGGCGGTTGGGCGCTCGGGTCGGGGCGATCGATCTCGTCCGCCTGAGGTGTTGCTCCACGAGACGTCGCCGACCCTGGAGCGTTCCCCGGGCTTGGGCCAGAATGGGCCGATGGATGCTCGCCACGCTCTCGCAGGCCTCTGCCTCGCGATGGTCCTTCGCTCCGGGCTCGCCGACGCGCAGATGCCGATCGTGATGCCCGGAATGCCGCCGTTCCCCGTGATGCCGGGACCAGGTGCCGCCGCGCCGCCCATCGATCCGAACGGATGCGAGACCATCGCGGTCTATCCACCGGGCCGACGGGAGCCCGGGCGCGACGGCATGCACACTGGGCCGCGACCAGGCGCGTTCGATATTCAGGCCTACCCGGGCCCGCACAAGCCACAGCTACGCCTGGACGCGCCACCGCAGGAGATGCGCCGGGCGCTGCTCTTCGCGCCGCTGGACCAGGTCCCGCACACCGCCGCGCAAAATTTCCCCGCCGGCTTCCAGGGCGTCATCGGACACGACACGCTCGGTTGCCTCGCGGCTTCGCTGACCAAGGCTGGCTACAACGTCGACCCGAACGAGATGCGAGGGCGGCTCCTGCCCGACGGCGCTCAGGTTCATACTGGCCTCGACGCCATCGTCGAGCTTTACCAGCACCTGCGCAGTCAGAAGTACGCCGTCCTGTATCTCATGACGCACGGCGCGGCGGTCGAGGCCTCGGGCGACGACCCGGCCGACGTGCTCTTGACGATGGGGTACATGCAGAAGCCGCAGGTAGAGGCGCTCGATTCCCAGGCGATACGCGAGGGAAGCACCCTCGACATCGTCGCCCGCAACCGCGTCCTCGTGGGCATGGGCATGCAACCGGGCACGGACGACGCGAACGCGTTCCGCAAGACGATCGCGTTCGACCAGGAGGACTCCCAGGGGCGGATCAAGGTGCAGCTCAAGGCCTCGTTCTTTCAACTGCTTCGCGCGCGCTCGGGGGTCCGATTCGACCAGACGCTCGTGCTTCCCGTGGTCTGCGAGTCGGGGGCGAACGCGGCCCTCCGGAAGGCCTTCCAGGCGAAGTCGTTCTTCGGGTGGGAGAACTCGCCGAATACGTCGGTCGCCGTCCGGGCCGGCGAGCAGATCTTCGATCTACTGAGAGACCAGGGCCGCACCGTGCGCCAGGCCTGGCAAGTCTGGTTCTGGCACACGAACTGGTACAACAAGGAACACCACTTGAACGACGCGGCCTCGCAACCGACAGCGCTGCATGCGTACGGAAGCAACGGGCTCGAGTACTCGCCGATCGCGGAGAACTCGCAGATCTTCATCTTCTACGGAAGGAACGAGGGAGGGGACACGACGAAGGCCGCGCTCCCCGCCGTCCTCGGAGCGCTGCGCGGGTGCCTTGCCGTCTGGGCGACCGGCAAGCGAGCGCCGCCGCATTCGGGCCTGTGCCCCGACCTCGAGGCGTCGACGATCCCCACGACCGACGAGGTGGACGACGCGGCGTACGAGCTCGGCGATGGAGACGGTAACCAGCACGGATGGAAGCGCATGACGCTCACCGACGACTAGTGACGCTCACTCGGTCGCCTGGAGAAACTGGCAGCCCGTCGGATCGCCCAGGTCGCACGCCTCGCGGAAGAGCGCGCGCCCGAGCGCCTTGTTCTTCGCGAGCCCGCCACGCCCATCGACCTGCATGGCGCCGAGCCGCGCGCACCCGGCGCCGTCGTGCCCCTCGCACGCCCGGCGAAAGAGGTCGACCGCCCGCCGCTCGTCCTGAAGCACGCCTCCGTCACCCCCCGCGTACACGACCCCGAGGTTCGCGCAGCCGCCGAGACCCCCGCCGTCACACTCGCGCTGGAGGAGCGACACCGCCTTCGGGACGTCCCTCGTCAGGCCGCCGTGCCCCTGGAGCACGAGCTTGGCCAGGTTCCCGCACGCTCGGACGATGCCCCCGTCGCAGGCACGCGTGTAGAGCGGGACGGCCATCGCTTCGTCGGGCTGTAGCCCTCCTCGGCCGAGGACGTACATGACGCCCAGGTTGTTGCAGCTGAGGAGGAACGCGGCGTCACAGGCCTTCGTGTAGAGCGCGACGGCAGCCCCCTCGTCCTTCGGCGCGCCACCCGAGCCGTCCTCGAGCATCCCGGCGACGCTGTCGCACGCCGCCATCTGCCTGGCGTCACACTGCTTGCGGAGCTCCGCGTAGTCACCCGAAGAATGGGTCGACTCGGTGGAGGCGCCACCGCACGCCCCGCGATCTCCCCACCGGCAAGCCTGCTCGTAGAGCGCACTCGCCCTGCCGGCGTCCTTCGCGACGCCGATGCCTTGCGCGTAGGCGCGGCCCAGGTTGTGACAGCCGAGCGCATCCTCTCCCTTGCACGCGGTCTCGTAGAGCGAGGCGGCGCGCTGCGGATCCTTGCCGAGGCCGCCGGTCCCCTTCTCGACCATCGCTCCGAGGTTCGAGCACGCGTCGGCACAATTCGCCGTGCACGCGCGCTCGAACAGCGCGGCCGCCTTCGCCGCGTCCGTCGTCAGGCCGCCTTGCCCCTGCTGGTAGGCAACGGCGAGGTTGTCGCATCCGTGCGCGGCGCCGCCGTCGCACGCGCGCTGGTAGAGCGCCACCGCGCGCGCCTCGTCGGGCGCGCCCCCGGCGATGCCCTTGGAGACCAGCACTCCGAGGTTGTCGCAGCCGTTGAGCTCACCCGCGTCGCACGAGGACGTGAAGAGCTCCCTGGCCTTCGCGTCGTTCTTCGCGACGCCCTCCCCCTGGAGGTAGAGGAGTCCGAGGGCCGTGCAATAGAGGTGGCGATCTCCGACACAATGCAGCTCGCATGCGCTCACGTCGGAGCGGCATTGAAGAATGAACTCCCGGTCGAAGACGTCGGGAGCCGCCGGCTGGGGGGCGAGCGGAGGTGCGGTCGGCGCGCAGCCGATGGCGCAGGGAAGCAACGCCAAGGCGAGCGCAGGGACGAGGATCCAGGACGGGGTCTCACGCGGCATGGCGACGACTCTTGCACGGACAAATCGGGGCGTACACCTGCTGCGGCGGGCCGCCTACTTGCTGGCGAGCACCTCTTTCACGGCGCCCGCGACCTCCGCGTTCTTGTCCTGCCCGAGCGTCGCCGCCAGCGCCGAAGCCTTCGCCTTGTCGAGGCCGTGCAGGCGACGTAGCGCTTCGGCGCGGTAGACTCCCTGGCTCCGCGACTCGCGCGCCATCGCGGCGAGCGCGTCCGCGGCTCGCGCCTTCTGCTGCGCGGACGCTCCCCGGTTCTTGTGCGTGTTGTCGGCCGCGCTCACCCATCCCCAGTCCCGGACGAAGTCCTTGGTCAGGAACGCCTCCGTGGCGGCCAGCGCGGGCTCGATCGACGAAGGGCAGCCGTTGCCCTCGGCGGTGAGCTCCTGCGCCGCGAACCCGGTGTTGGGCTTTTCGACGAGGAGCTCGCCGAGGACCGTGCACACGTCGGCCTGACGCGCGGTGTGAAAGTGCGCGAGGTAGCTCGCGCCGCTGCCGTTCGAGGCCTTCGCGTTCGCGAGCGCCCACTGCCAGACGACCTCGCTCGCGGCGTTGTACTTGCCGATCGCGTTCAGGACGATGCTCTTCATGAGCGAATGAGAAGGCGCCTCGACTGCCGCCTTGGCGTCCGGCCAGAGGCCCGTCGCGTCGTAGTTGATGTCGGCAACAGCCCCCGCGAGCGCCGCGATCTGGTTCCCCTCTTCGGACTCGGCGGCGGCGGCTGCGATGACGCGCCTCGCGAGCTCACGATTGGACGCCCAGGCGCCGTGCGGTCCGAACGAGAGTTGCCAGGCGCCGAGGAGGCGGACCCTGACGTCTCGATCCTCCAGCATGTTGACGAGCGTTGCGTCCCCGGCGTCCGTGCCGGCAATCTTCGCGGACCTCCAGGTCTTCACCCCAGCGCATCCTTCGTCGGGCGTCAGGTCGAGCTGGTCCTTCGGGCACCCGTGGCCCGTGCAGTCCGGCTTCCACTTGCACGCGAGCGCGTTGTTGGCGAGGAGCACGGTCGCCGGGTCGGACGTGGGGTTGGCCAATCCCTTGACCTCAGCGGCCGGAGCCGCCGTGGGAGCCGACGACACGCTCGGTGTGGGTGCAGCGTTGACCGATGGCGAGGTCGCCTGCTTCGCGCAAGCCACGACCAGGAGAGCAGCACCGAGGGTCCATCCGAGACGCAGTAGATGCATGACTCGCCAGGCTACCCCGACTCACGGGCGGGCCGTCGAAGAGAACGGGCTAGGGAGTTGGAGCGGGGGTCGGAGCGGGAGAGCGCTCGCTCGGGCCTGGCCATCGTGCCGGGGTGCTCGGGGGGGGCCTCGAAACGAGGCGGAGGAGAATTCCAATGCTGCGTACTTACGATGTGATTCTCGATACGATTCGGATCCTGCGACCTGACTTCGAGAAGATCGAACGAAAGGATCCTGATCTCGGGCGGCAGATGAGACGGGCGGCCAGCAGCATGGCGCTGAACGTCAGCGAGGACGAAACCGGGAGGTGAGGTATCACTCGGCGCTCGGCTCGGCGCGGGAGACACTGTCGTGCCTCGAGGTCGCGGCGGCATTCGGGTACGCGGACGAGGTCGGCGCCGAGATGCGCAATCGCTTCGATACGATCCTCGGGACGCTGATGAAGCTCGTCTGAGAGACCGCGAGGGGCGCGAGCGATCGCGCCCCTCGCGGTACTTACTTCGTGAGCTTCCAGAGCGTGACGCCGACGATGCTGAGCCGCCCGCGTACGTTCTCCCCTGTCTTGCAGTAGCCGAGCGCGGCCGCGACATCGAGGCAAGCCCGTGTCTCCCGCGCCGACCCCAGCGCCGTCCGGTAGCGGGCATTCCGGATCCCGCCACGGGAGCCGCTCCCCTCCGCCATGTTGAGAGCAACGCTGCTGGAAGCCCTCCTGAGTTGCCGCGCGAGATCGACATCCCGTTTCTCGATCTGCCCGATCACCGGCGCCAGCTCCGTCAGCATCTCGAGTGCAACGTAGTAAACCTTGAGCATCACGCACCTCCTTCGCCTCGTTTCGAGGCCCCGCCCCGACGCCGGGGCGCCCAGGGTCCGTCAAGGGTGCGAAGCACCGCCGCAGGCGGCCGCAGGCCCTTGACGGACCCGAGCACCCCGGCACGATTGGAAGGCCGAGCGAGACGCCCTGACCTTGGAGGCGTGGGGGCGAGGGAGAGTGGGAGCGGGAGGGCGAGGGAGAGTGGGAGCGAGGGAGAGTGGGAGCGGGAGGGCGAGGAAGAGCGGGAGAGAGAGCGCTTTCACGCTCGCGCCTCCCACGCTTTCACGCTTTCACGCTTTCACGCTTTCACGCCTTCACGCTTCCACGCTTCCCCCTCAGTAAAACCTCTCCCCCTTCTTCGCCATCTCCACCAGCACGGGCGCGGGCGTCCACCTCGCCCCAAACCTCTCCTGGTACCCCTGGATCCGCCGCAGCACCTCAGCGGCGCCGATCGAGTCCGTGTACCGGAACGGCCCGCCACGGAAGGGCGGAAACCCGAGCCCGAAGATGGCGCCGATGTCCCCGTCGCGCGGGCTCCGGAGGATGCCCTCGCCGAAGCAGTGGAGCGCCTCGTTGATGAACGTCAAGGAGCAGCGCATCTGGATCTCCTCGGCGGGCAGCTTCACCGTCTGCGTGACGCCGAGCGTCTTGTAGATGCTCGTGTCCACCTGCCGCTTGCCGTCCTTCAGCGCGTCGTCGTCGTAGCGGTAAAAGCCCCGGCCGTTCTTCCGGCCCTTGCGATCGTCTGCGACCAGGCGGTCCATCGAGCCGGGCGGGATCATGCGATCGCCGAACGCCTCGTGGACGATCGGGCCCACGTGGGCCGCGACGTCGATGCCGACCTCGTCGAGGAGCTGGAGCGGGCCGACGGGCCAGCCCCAGTCGACGAGCGCCGCGTCGATCGCGTCGATCGCGACGCCCTCGACGACCATGTGCGAGGCCTCGTTGATGTACGGGCCGACGATGCGGCTCGTGTAGAAGCCGACGCCGTCCTTCACCACGATGACCGTCTTGCCCTGCTTCTTGCCGAGCGCCACGGCGGTCGCGATGACGGACGGATCCGTCTTGTCCGTCCGGATGACCTCGAGGAGAGGCATCTTGTGGACGGGGCTGAAGTAGTGCATCCCGACGACGTTCTCCGGGCGCTTCGCGCCGGCGGCGATCTTCGTGATCGGAATCGAGGACGTGTTCGACGCGAAGATGCACGAGGGGCCGGTGATGGCCTCGATGTCGGCCAGGACCTTCTGCTTGAGCGCGAGATCCTCGAAGACCGCCTCGATGACGACGTCGGCGTGCGCCATGCCCGTGTAGTCGGTCGTCGCCGTGAGGCGCGCGAAGACCTGGTCCCTCTCCTCGCGCGAGATCTGCTTCTTCTTCACGCGCTCGTCGAGGATGCCGCGCACGTACTTGTAGCCGCGGCCCACGCCGGCGTCGTCCTTGTCCTTCAGGCGCACGGAGATGCCGTTCGAGATGCTCACGTACGCGATGCCGCCGCCCATGAGGCCGCCACCGAGCATCACGATCTGCTCGGCCTTGCGCGCCTTGGCCTTGGCGTCGTCCGTCCCCGGGTCCTTCTTCAGGGCCGTCGTCGCGAAGAAGATCTCGATGAGCCGGTGCGCCGTCTCGCTCACGACGAGCTCGCCGAACGACCTGGCCTCGAGGTCCGCGGCGGCGGCGAAGCCCTTGCTCCCGTAGCACTCGAGCACGTCGACGATGCGCTCGGTGGCCGGGTAGTGGCCGTGGGTCTTCTTGCGCAGCTGCTGGCGCGCCTTCTTGAAGAGGAGCTTGCGGCCGAGGGGGTTGTCCTCGAGCGCGTAGGTGGAGAGCTGGTTGGCGTCGAGCTTGCGGACGGGCTTCTTCAGGGCCTTGCCGGCCGCGAGGTCCTTCGCCAGGCCGCAGGCCACCTCGAGCAGCACGGGCGAGGGGCAGACCTCGTCGGCCAGGCCGAGCTTCTTCGCCTTCGCGGCGCGCGTGTTCTTGCCCGTGAGGCCCAGATCGAGCGCGACCTGCAGGCCCGCGCGCTCGGCCACGCGGAGCAGCCCGTTGGCGCCCGGCAAGAGGCCGAGCTGCACCTCGGGGAGGCCCACCGCGGTCTTCTTGTCGTCCGAGAGGACGATGGCGTGGCAGCCGAGCGCGAGCTCGAAGCCTCCGCCCAGCGCCTGGCCGTTCACCGCGGCGACGATGGGCTTCCTCGACTTCTTCACCCGCCCGAGCTCGAGAGCGAGCTCGCGCGCCATCTTCTCTGCGTCGCCGGCGAGCTTGATCGATTTCAACATGTCGATGTTCGCGCCCACGACGAAGTCCTTCTTCGCGCTGTGGATGACGGCGGCGACGATCTCCGGGTCCGACTCCACCTGCGCGAGGGCGGCCGCGAGGTCCGCGCCGAACTGCGGCGTCAGGGTGTTCACGGGCGCGCCCTTGTCGTCGAGCGTGATGACCGCGACCTTGTCGGGCCGGACGCTCAACGTGACGATCTTGACCGGCTCGCTCACGACGGACTCCACTGCTGCGCTCATTCGTCCACCTCCAGAACCGCCGCCGCACCCAGACCGCCCGCCGCGCACGCCGTGATGAGCGCGTGCTTGCCTCCCCTCCTCTTCAGCTCGCGCAGCGCCGTCGTCACCATGCGCGCGCCCGTCGCCGCGAACGGGTGGCCGATCGAGATCGAGCCGCCGTGGACGTTGAACTTCGCGTCGTCCACCTCGCCGATGGCCTCGCTCCGTCCGAGCTTCTCCTCGGCGAACTTCTTCGACCCGAACGCCTGCACGTTGCAGAGGATCTGCGCGGCGAAGGCCTCGTGCATGTCGACGAGATCGATGTCCTTCAGCGTGAGCCCCGCGCGGTCGAGCGCGAGCGGCGACGCGTAGCTCGGGCCCATGAGCATCCAGCCGCCCGGGTCGAGCGCGGCGTAGGCCCAGGACTTGAGGTAGCCGAGCGGCTTCATCCCGAGCGCCTTGGCCCGGGACTCCGTCATGAGGAGGAGCGCGCTCGCCCCGTCCGTCAGCGGCGAGGAGTTGCCCGCCGTCACGGTGCCATAGCGCCGGTCGAACACGGGCTTGAGGCGCGCGTAGCCCTCGACCGTCGAGTCCTTGCGGACGAGGTTGTCCTCCGCGATGGGCTTGTCGTAGCGGGGGCCGGGGACGACGTGCATCACCTCGTCGGCGAAGAGGCCGCCCGCCCAGGCCTGCGCCGCGCGCGAGTGGCTCCTGTGGGCGAAGGCGTCCTGCGCCTCGCGGGTGATGCCCCCCTCCTTGGCCATCTTCTCGGCGCTCTCCCCCATGGTGAGGCCGGTCGTCGGCTCGGTGAGCGCGGGGGCGACGGGGAGCAGATCCTTGGGCGAGAGCCTGGTGAACGCCTTCACCTTGTCCGCGAACGTCCGCCCCTTGGAGGCCTCGATGAGGGCGCCCGCGAGCTTCTTCGAGACGGCGATCGGCACGTCGCTCGAGCTGTCGGCGCCGCCCGTGACGGCGACCGAGTGCTGCCCGGCGAGCATCGCCTCGGCCGCGCTCGTCATCGACTGGAAGCTCGTCGCGCAAGCGCGGCTCACGCTGAAGGCCTCGATGCTCTTGGGCATCCCCGTGCCGAGCACGATCTCGCGCGCGATGTTCGGCGCCGAGAGCGACGGCACGACCTGCCCGTAGACGACGAGCCCGACGTCCGTGGGGGTGACCTCGCTCCGCGCGAGCAGCTCCGCCACGACGACCTTGCCGAGGTCGAGGGCGCTGAGGTCGCGGTAGGCCGTGGACTGCTTCGCGAAGGGGGTCCGCAGACCGGCGACGATCGCGATGCGCTCTCCCTTGCCAGCCCCGTTGGTGCCCGACTGTTGCTTCTTCGCCATGTGGGTGCCTCGCCGCCGTGAAACGATCGCGGGAGACGCTCGCACGCGCTCCGCGTCGGACCTACGGGCTACGGTGCTTCTAGGGCGCAGTAACGCGGCGTGTCAACGGGAGCGTAGCGGGGGCCGAAGATTGCGCTCCAGCTGTGAGCGGGGTCGCGCGACCGTACCGAGCTGTGGTAAGGGGAGCACGCTACGCGCGCCGGCTTTGGGGTAGCCGACGGCACGTCTGCGGCTGCTACGTAACGTGTCCAAGACCAGGCTGAAAGGTTTCCGCCGATGCCCACGCTGACCGAGGTTCTGACGACCGACGCTAAGAAGTCCGAGGTGGTCGAGGACTGCTGCACCCTCATCGACGCCGAGGTGAAGGACAAGGGGGGCATCTCGGGGCTGGCCATCAAGGCCGGGTACGGCGCCGTGAAGGGCGTGAAGCCGGGCTTCATCAAGCACGCCGTGACGGACATGCTCCCCGAGTTCACGACCGCGCTCGACCCGATTTACCAGGACGCCAAGAAGGAGAACAAGAACGTCTCCGACTACTTCGCGGCCAACAGCTCCCGCGTGGCCGAGGCCCTCCTCGCCATCACCGACGCGAAGGCCCAGCGCTCCAAGAACGCGCTCGTGAAGGGCACCTACGAGAAGCTCCGCGGCAGCGCGAAGAAGAACGTGGAGGCCGCGGCGCCGCGCCTCGGCAAGATGCTCGAGAAGCACGCCGGGTAGAAGAGCGCCCGAATCGCGCTATGGTAAGCGCTTCCGCGGAGGCATGGGATGCGCAGTAAGGTTCTAGGTTGCCTCGCGTCGCTGACGCTCGTGGGGGTGCTCGCGGGCAGCTACGGCTGCGCGACGTCCCCGACGGACACGGACGCCGACGGCAACGAGATGCCCATGGACGCGTCGAAGCCGGACGTCACGACCGAGGCGGACAGCGGGATGACCTCCCCCGGGTCCGACACCGGGACGGGGATCGGGTTCGGGACCGACAGCGGCGGCAGCGCGAGCGACACGGGGAGCGCCGGGGACACCGGCGAGGCCACCGACAGCGGCGCCGGGACGGACGACGCGTCGGGCGACGCCGAGGACGCGCACGCCACGGACGGCGCGGCGGGCGACGGCGGCGCGGAGGACGGCTCCACGGACGCGGGCACCCACGACGGGTCCAGCGACGCCGCGGCAGACGCCGGCCACCCGACGGACGCGGAGACCGACGCGCACCTCGACGCGGGCACGGACGCGACGAGCTCGGACGGCGGCACGGACAGCGCATCCGACAGCGGTACGATCGACAGCGGCGCCGCCGACACCGGCACCCTCGACGCGGGCACCGACGCCACCCGCCCCACCGACGGCGGCTCCGACGCGGAGCAGGACAGCGGCGAGGACACCGGCAGCTGCGTGCTCGCGGTCTCGACGCTCGGCCCGATCGACGCGGGCACCTGCCCCTCCCCGACCAACAACTCGTGCAACCCGGCGAACGTCTCGGCCTTCACGCCCGCGATGACGCCGCCCACGGGCATGTACCAGGACCTGTGCACGCAGTCTCAGCTCACGACGCTCTACAACGACTGCTTCGGCACGAACGCCAGCGCAAGCAAGTGCACGAACTTCCAGAACGGAAGCTCGACGGCGGCTTGCTACAGCTGCGTCATCACGAACGAGACCGATCCGGCGTGGGGACCCATCGTGCAGACGCCCAACGGCATCGACGAGGTCAACATCGGCGGCTGCATCGCGCTCCTCGAGCCGTGCAACGTCGCCTGCGCCACGGCCGTCGAGACGGCCTTCCAGTGCGAGGTCGACGCATGCGACAACAACTGCGCCTTCGACAGCGTCAACGCGTACGACACGTGCTCGATCAAGGCCGACGGCTGCGGCTGCCAGCTGTACGCCGATCCCGCGCAGTGCACGGCGAACCTCACGGCTCCCCACCCGTCGGCCGAGTGCGTGAACCAGACGAGCTTCCAGGGCTACTACAACGTCATGGCCCCGCTCTTCTGCGGCCCGCCCTGAGGCTCTGCCCCTAGAGAGGCCCGCGAGCCTCGCTTTGCCACCCGCGAGCTTCGCTTTGCCACCCGCGAGCTTCGCTTTGCCACGCGCGAGCTTCGCTTGGTCACCCGCGAGCTTCGCTTTGCCACCCGCGAGCCTCGTTTGGTCACCCGCGAGCTTCGCTTGGTCACCCGCGAGCCTCGCGTTGCCACCCGCGAGCTTCGCTTTGCCACCCGCGAGCCTCGCTTTGCCACCCGCGAGCTTCGCTTTGCCACCCGCGAGCGGCGCTTGGTCACCCGCGAGCCTCGCCTTGCCACCCGCGAGCTTCGCTTGGTCACCCGCGAGCTTCGCCTTGCCACCCGCGAGCTGCGCCTTGCCCCAAGGGAGGCCCGCGGCGTCGCGAGGGAGGCCCCTTCAGCTCAAGGATGCCTTTCCCCGTAGTTCCGAGGACATAGCGAGCGCGCTCGTCCCGGCGAGGCGCGACTGAGACGGGCCGGTTGCACGCCCGCCGCTACACCTGCCCCAGCGTACTTCCCCACCGCATCTGCTGGAGGATCATGAAACCGAGCTTCCCGTTCTACGCCCTCATCCTCGTTGGCGCCGTCGGCCTCGCCCCCGCGTGCGGCTCGAGCAACCACGACCAGTTCACCCCGGACGGCCCCGGGAGCGACGCGGGGTTCGCCACGGACGGTCCCACGCTCAGCTCCGACGGGCCCATGCTGAGCACGGACGCCACGGGCACCTACGACGCGTGTACGGGGACCCACTGCTCGTCCGACCTGCACTCGGTCGTCGACTGCAGCGGCAACGTCGTCTCGACGTGCGCGGCGGACCAGGGCTGCTCCAACGGAGGGTGCATCGCCCCGTGCGACGCGGCGGCCGCCGACAAGAGCACGATCGGCTGCGACTACTTCGCGGTCGTCCCGGACGTGTACTTCCCGGCCGTGGGCGGCTGCTTCGCCGCCTACGTCGCCAACACCTGGGACACCCCGGTCACGATCACCGCCGACTACGACGGGATGACCCTGAACGCGGCCGAGTTTGCGTACATCCCGACGGGCTCGGGGCAGAGCATCACCTACGCGCCGCTCACGGGCGGACAGCTCCAGCCCGGGCAGGTCGCCATCCTCTTCCTGAACAACCAGCCGGCGACCGGCATCGCGGCGCTGGCGCTGGAGACGAGCGGGCTCAACATCAACTGCCCGACGGGCGTGAAGCCCGCCATCACGACGCTGGACGCGGCCCAGCACGGCACGGGCATCGGCCACGCGTTCCACATCGCGACCACGGCGCCCGTCGTCGCCTACGACGTCTACCCGTACGGCGGCGGCCAGAGCGCCGTCACGAGCGCGACGCTCCTCTTGCCGACCTCGGCGTGGGACACCAACTACATCGCGGTCGACGCGTACCTGATGAGCGAGATCGGGACGACCGAGGACGCGGGCGGCGGAGGCGGGGACGAGGGCGAGCCCCTGCCCTTCGTCGACTTCGTCAGCCAGACGGACGGCACCATCATCACGATCAACCCGTCGGCCGCCATCGCGGGCGGCGTGGGCGTCAGCGTCGCCCCGCAGGGCCAGCCGCAGAAGTACGGGCCGTTCAGCCGGGGGCAGGTCCTCCACATCGCGCAGGAGGACGAGCTCGTGGGCAGCATCGTCCAGTCGAACTACCCCATCGGCGCGTGGGGCGGCCACCAGTGCATCAACATCAACACGACCACGCCCGCGTGCGACTCGGCGCACCAGCAGATCCCCCCCATCCGCGCGCTCGGCAGCGAGTACGTGGGCGTCCGTTACCGGAACCGCTGGGAGGGCGTCGAGGAGACGGTCCCCTGGCGCCTCGTCGGCGCCGTCGACGGCACCGTGCTCACCTACGAGCCGTCCGCGCCCGCGGGCGCGCCGACCAGCCTGTCGCAGGGCCAGATGGCCGAGTTCGACAGCACCGGCCTCTTCGTCGTACGGAGCCAGGACGCGATGCACCCGTTCTACATGGCGGCGTACATGACCGGCGGCGCCACGATCCCGAACGCGTCCAACGGCGACGGGCGAGGCGACCCCGAGTTCGTCAACGTCATCCCGAGCGCCGAGTACCTCTCGTCCTACACGTTCTTCACCGACCCCACCTACCCCGAGACCGATCTGGTCGTCGTCCGCGCGGCCAACGGCGGCACGTTCGAGGACGTGACGCTCGACTGCGCCGGCACGCTCGTCGGCTGGGAGCCGCTCGGCTCGTCGGGGAAGTACGAGTACACGCGCGTCGACCTCACCACGGGCGACTTTCAGCCCGTGGGCGCGTGCAACAACGGCCGCCACGTGATGAAGAGCAAGAACCTCTTCGGCCTCACGGTCTGGGGCTGGGGCTCGGCGGCGAGCGGCGCGTTCATGTCCCAGTGGGTCAGCTACGCGTACCCGGCCGGGCAGAGCGTCGCCCCGATCAACACGGTCATGATCCCTGCTGTCCCGCAGTGAGCGGGGGCTGCTAGTCGCCGACCCGCAGAGGCCAACCCCGGCATGAATGCGTTCATGCCGGGGTCGCTGGGTGCTCGTGGATCGCGATCCCCGCTACTGGCAGGCCCCGAGGTCCAGCGTCGCCTTGAACGGCACGCAGGTCTTGCCCGAGGGGCACTCGGCGGTGCTCGCGCAGATCTGGAGCTCGGTCGACAGGCAGGCCGTGGCGTGCTCGCACTTGGTGTACGCGAGCCCCTCGAGCCTGTTGTAGCCGCACGCGGCGACCGCCACGACGGTGTCCGGGGAGCCGCAGCACACGTCGCCCGTGGGGCAGTCGGTGCCGGGGTCCTCGCACTGGATCTGCGCGCTCCCCGCGACGTGGTTCTGGACGGCCATGCAGCCCGCGTCCGAAGCGGTCTCGCAGGTGGACGGCGGGTACACGCCGTTGACCTCGCCGCTCACGCAGCACAGCTGCGTGCCGACGGTGCACTCGATGGGGGCCCCGGCGTCGGGACCGAAGGGGCAATAGAGCTGCGTGCCGTTGCCCGCGAAGAGCTTCGGCGTCGTCCCGCAGTCGGCGTCTCCGCCGCCCGCGTCCGTCGCGCCGGTGTCCGCGGCGTCGGTCGCCTCGCCGTCCGTGGCGGTGGCATCGCCCGGGGCAGCGCTGTCGTCGGACGGGCCCGCGTCGGAGGGCACCGAGCCTTCGGGCACCGCGCTGTCTACGGGAGAGCCCGTGTCGGTGGCGACGAAGCCGGTGTCGTTCACGAACACGGGCGAGCCGTCGAGGTTGGAGCCCGTGTCGGCCACCGTCGAGTCGGGCGCCTGACCGGAGTCGGGGATGACCGTGCCGGTGTCTCCCCCCGAGGTCGACGAGCACGCCTGGAGCGCGCCGGCGCCCAGGCCGAGGCCTGCGAGGAGAAGGAACGGGCCCCGGAACGTCCGCATGTTCATACGCCGCATCGCGCGCACGTACGCTCCGGTGCCGGAGGCGTCAAGGTTGAGCCGGGCGCGGGCCCACCCGCGCGCGGCCGGACGGGGCATCGCGCTATGCTGCGGCCATGGCCGACGACGCGCGCTTCCAGAGGACAACCACGGTGCGCCAGCCGCGCATCGCGCTCCTGTGGGCGGCGATCCTCACCTTCCCCGTGCTCATGATGGCCGCGGCGTTCGTCGGAGCCCACGCCCACATCGGCAACATCGCGTCCACGCTGAGCTGGATCCTCGGGCCGGTCCTGGCAGGCATCCAGGCCAGGCCCAAGATCCAGCAGCTCGCGGTCGACGCGTCGCCCGAGGGCCTCCGCGTCGGCACGAAGCTCGTTCCCCGCGCGAAGCTCAAGTCCGCGCTCCTCCGGCGCGAAGGCGAGCGGACCTTCGTGCTGCTCCACGGCACGAGCTCCTTCGCGCGCATCGACGTGGAGGTCACGGGCGACGAGGAGGCCGACCGCCTCTGCAGCGCCCTCAAGCTCGACGCGAAGAGCACGACGGCGGAGTTCTCGGTCTTCCAGAAGACGGCGCGCAAGGGCGCGATCGTGGCCCTGACCGGCATCGTCGCGACCGCGATCGCCCTCGGCGTGGGCGTGAGCGTCGGCTCGCAGTACGGGATCCCGGCGGCGCTCCGGATCCCCGCGCTCCTCGTGCCGATCCTCGTCCTCATGGGCTCGCTGCTCCTCTGGAACCGCACCCGGACGACCAAGCTGCGCGTGGGCGCGGACGGGGTCGTGATCCGGCAGGGGCTGGGCAGGGCCAACTTCTACCGCCACGACTCGATCAGCGAGGTGCGCGCCGAGGGTCGCGAGATCGTCCTCGTCCACCCGCCGGACCCGCCCATGCGCTTTCACGCGGGAGGCGCGGGCAAGCGGAAGAAGGACGCAAAGCCCGACGAGGGCGAGCAGATCGCGAAGTCCATCGTTTGGCGCATCGAGAAGGCCCGCGAGGCGTACCGGTCGCTCGCGGGCACCACCGCGGCGCAGGGGGCGCTCGTGCTCGAGCGGGGCGCGCGGACGACGCGCGAGTGGCTGGACGAGCTGCGGCGCGTGGGCGAGGAATCGAACGCGACCTTCCGCTCGGCGCTCCTCACGCGCGACCAGCTGCTCGGGATCGTGGAGAGCTCGAGCGCCGCGGCGAAGGAGCGCCTCGCGGCGGCCGTCGCGCTCCGCTCGAACCTCACCGAGGACGAGAAGCCGCGCCTGCGCGTCGCCGCGGAGCGCTGCGCCCTGCCCGAGCTCCGCGAGCGCATGGTCCGCGTGATCGACGCGCCGTCCGAGGAGGAGCTCGCCACGGCGCTGGACGAGGCCGACGCCGACGCGCCGCGCGCGAAGCGGGCCTCGTAGGCAGGCCGGCTTCGCGCACAGGGACGCTTACATCCCGCACCACGCCGTGAGCAGGGTCTGCACCGACAGGCACGTCTGGTCGGCCGAAGCCATGAGCTCCGTCTGGCACGCCGTCGTGGGCTCGTTGGCCGCACCGGCGCACGGACCGCCCGCGGCGAACGCATCCTGCACGCAGGCCATCGTGATCGGCTGCGTGCTGGACGAGAAGTCGCTGCACGTCGAGCACTCCTCGTCGATGCAGTCGTTCTCGTTGTTGACCGTGTTGCCGCAGCTCCCGGCCGCCTTGCTGCCGTCGAGGTCCGCGATGCACCCACCGTAGTTGATCTCGATGGGCGACCCGCTCTGCGTGATGATCGGGCCGTGCGCCGCCGCGCCCATGTCGGTCTGCAGGCACGCGTCGCATGCCGCGTTGCCTGACGTGGCGGTCGACCCGCCGGCCTGGAGCGACGTCTGGTAGGCCGTGATCAGCGCGGCGGTGCACTTGTTCTGGTGGAGCGCGGTCGGCGCCGCCCACGTGACGGCCGTGAAGGCCATGTCGGCGAGGCAGGCGGGCGGTCCCGCGTCCACGGGCGGCGAGCCGGTATCGGACCCGACCCCGCTATCGGGGAAGCTGTTACCGCTGTCGGGGAAGTTGTTGCCGCTATCCGGGAAGTTGTTGCCGCTGTCGGGGAAGCCGTTCGCCGTATCGGGGAAGCCGCTATCGGCAACGGCAGAGCAGGCGCCGAGAGCCTCGGCTTGCGTGCCGCACGACGACGTCGTGGCTCCGGTCGACGTGCAGGTGAAGGTCGCCGTCGCCGCGCAGTCCAGGAAGGACTGAAACTCCGTGCTCTTGCCGACCGCCGCGCACTGCGTCTCGAGCGACTCGCACTCGGTCGAGCAGTTCGTCGCGGCGACGCCGGGGCACGTGGGCTCCTTCGCGCAGACGCTGCTGCACGAGTTTCCACCGGGCGCGCTGCCGTCCGGGGGCTCCGACGATTCGCACGCAACCACGGCGGCCGTCTCTGCCTGGCACTCCGTCGTCGTGGCTCCGGTCGAGGTACAGGTGAAGGTCGCGGTCGAAGCGCAGTCCAGGAAGGACTGGAACGCTGCGGAGTTACCGCTCTTGGTGCACCCCGTCTGGAGCGCCTCGCACTCCGCCGTGCAGCTGGCCGTGCTCGGTGTTCCGGGGCACGCCGGCTCCGACGCGCAAACGCTGCTGCAGCTGGCCCCGCTGCCTCCCGTGGAGCTCGAGCTACACCCGGCCATCACCACCAAGACGGGCATCGACGCCAAGACCGCGGCCCGCACAAAGCTTCGCATGTTCATCAAGACCTCCAACCGCGCTCCTTGGCGGGAGGACCCTCTACACCCGTGGGGCTCCGCTGTCCCAGTCACCCAAACGAGCGACGGGTGCGGCGCGACCGGCGGCTCGTCACGGGCAGACGAGCGCGGGGACCATGACGTCGTCGTAGGTCCCCATCATGCCGTCGGGCCCGGCGCTCATCGTGGTGGTCTCGCTCTCGTCGCAGCGGATCGCGTAAGGGTGGTCCCAGCCGTCCGTCAGCTTCGATGCGCTGTCGATCTGCTTGTCGCGCACCAGGCCCTCGGGCGTCGGGCACGCGTGCGGATCCTGCTGCATGCTGCGCCACGTCTCCGCCGCGCGCCGCAGCTCCATCAGCGAGGTGCGCGTCGAGCGCAGCTCCCAGCCGCGGTTGGGGGGATTGAGCCAGACGTTGTCGACCACGACGAAGCCGCCCAGCGCCGTGACGAGGGCCAGGAGGCCGCGAACGATCGTCCGGGCGGCCGACGGGGGCGCCTTGGGCGGGCCCGCCTCGAGCTGGGCGATGCGCTGGCACAGGAGCCGCACCTCCTCGACGAGGTCCGCGTTGTCCCGCCGCAGCGCGTCCGCAACGGCGAGCGCCGCGTGCCCCTCGTCCCGGTACGGGGCTTCGCCTGGCATGCGGGATCGACCGGCGGTGCCGCTCGTTCATTCCCGCCTCGGGACGGGCGAGGTCGCTTGCGACGTACGGCGCGCTCGAGGCGACGTTCTGAGCTCGGACCGGTTCATCGACGCCCAAAGCTGAGCTATCGTGGGCGTCTTCTCGCGACGCCCAGGTTTCGATCATGACCGACCGGCCCACGCTGACGGGCACCTTCTACAAGACCGGTGGTTACGCGAAGGGCTTTCGCCAGCGCTTTTACGCGCTCGAATGGGGCGACCACAGGCTCCAGTACGGAAAGACCAGCGCGCTCGGGCAGTCGTTCGACCTGCGCTCGGTCAAGACCGCGAGCCTGTCGCTCGAGCAGAAGGCCATCTACCACAAGAGGAACGCGGTCTCGCTCACGAGCGAGAAGGTCCCCGCGATGGGCGTCTTCTCGGTCACCTTCAAGGGCATCTTCACGGGCAGGGTCCGCAAGTTTGCGATCTCGAACCTGGACCGCTTTCAGACGTTCGCCTACTGGCTCATCTACAGCATCGAGAAGCACTCCCGCTTCTACTTCGCCGATGACGCGGTCGTGGGGAAGCTCGAGCTCTCGGAGAACAACGCGTACCTCGACCGGGCGATCTGCGCGCGCACCGCGCTTCATTTTCAGCACATCGAGGACGTCTTCCGCCTGAAGGTCGCGAAGCCAGAGAAGGTCTCTCGCTCACGAGGGGACGAGGAAGACATCATCCTCGAGGGCACGGAGACCCTCGAGGAGGAAGACGGGGAAGCGACCCTCATCCGCCGTGGCGAGACCGTAGGGAAGACCCGGTTCACCCAGGGGAAATTCCTCGGCCGCGGCTCGTTCGGTGAGGTCTACAAGGGCACGGACGTGCTCCACCGCCCGATCGTCACCAAGCAAGTCGGCTTGCATGACGACGGGGAGCTCGAGAAGGCGAAGCGGGAGGTCCAGGCGCTCACGATCGTCCACGATCCCGGCAAGCACGAAAACCTCGTGAGTCTGCTCGACGTCCAGCGTCCGGCGCGGGACAAGGCCTATTTCTACCTGGACTACTGCGGCGAGGGCGCCGAGAGCTGGCTCCGGGCAAACCTGACCAGGGGCAAGGTGAAGGACGACGTGCTCCTGGCGAACGCGAATCGGTTCGTCTTGGGCGCGCTGCGGGGCTTCGCGCGCATTCACGCGTGCAAGCTCGTCCACCTGGACCAGAAGGACGACAACATCCGGATGCTCGGCAACGACGTCAAGATCATCGACCTGGGCGAGGCCATCGGACCGGCGCTCGATAAGAGCGATGGCCCCTGGTACTCGGACGACGTCCCGAGGGGAACCCCGACCTTCTACGCCCCCGAGCAGACGCTCGAATCCTACGTCTACGAGACGTTCACCGACCTCGTGCGGCTCGACAGCTACAAGGTCGGGCTCCTCCTCCTGCGCGCGCTCTCGCGCGCGTTCGTGCCGGACGACAAGTGGCTCCGGGTGTTCCAGGGCCTCGACCGTCTCGCGCCCGACACCGGCGGGTTCAAGCGCGTCGAAGTGACCTTCGACAACGTGGCCAAGGCGCATCTGCTCATCGACGACACGGCCGCGTGGGCGAAGCTGGTCGACGTGCTCATGCACTCGAAGCACCCGCTGGCGACGCTGTGCAAGCAGCTCTTGCCGCTCGTGACGATCGCGCCCGCGAAGCGGTGGACCGTGACCGACGCCCTTCAGGTCATCGAGTGACGCGGCGGGCTACGACGACGAAGGGACGAACGACGGCGCCGCCAGCCCCTGCACGTACTCGCGCACGTCCGCGGGCCAGCCCTTGATGAGCGCCTCGAACCGGGGCCGGTCCCCCGCGAACAGCGCCCGCGACGCCTCCTCGAAGTCCGGGAGGTCGCCCGCGATGGACCACATCACCTTGCTCGCCGCGTCGCGCGCGAGCCGCGCCTCCTCCGCTCCCGGCGCCCGTTTGCGCGCCTCGTCGATGAGCCTTCGCAAGGTCCCCGAGAGGCCCTGCGGCTGCTGCTCGAGCCACTCCCACTGGCGCGGCAGGAGCGAGACCTCCCGGCTGACCACGCCGAGCTTCGGTCGACCCGGCCCCGCCGGCGGCGGCGCGACGCGCGCGAGGATCTCGGCCTCCGATCCGCTCATGTCGAAATCCACCTGCCGGCCCGTCTTGTCCTCGAAGACGAGCAGGACGGCCGGGTCCCTGGAGGCGCCGAGGTGCTCCTTGGTGCGGCGGAGCATCGTGCGGAGGTCGGCGCTGACGAGGCGCTGGTGGCCGACGAAGGCCGTGTACGTCGTGGTCTCTTCCATGCGCCCCAATATTACCCGGGTGAATCGATTGTCAATACTACCCGGGTGATATTGAACGCCACGCCGTTGCCAGGGGGGACGAGAAAGGTACGCTTGGCCCGATGAGCCGCTCCACACCGCTCTTCTTCCTGGCGCTGGCCCTCATCGCGGCGGCGATCCTCGGAGTCCAGCTCCTGTTCCAGCTCACGAAGCCGTACTCGAGCTTCCTCACGCTGGGCGCGGGCATCGCCCTCGGGACGGCCGCCATCGTCCGTTCGATCATCGCCCACCGGCGCTACCGCCAGGCGATGGCCGAAGCCGCGGAGGATACCGAGCAGGCCTGAGAAGAAGACCGCTCTAACCTCCTGAATTCATTCGAAGTGGGCCATGACAGACTTGAACTGTCAGCCAACGGATTAAGAGTCCGCTGCTCTACCAATTGAGCTAATGGCCCCCGCTCGGAAGGGAAAAAGACAAGGGGCGCGCCGACGTAACTGGGCTGACGCGCGGGTGAACCGAGCCGCGCGTCTCTAGCGAGCGAGAGCCTGGGAGTCAATAGGCTAAGGGCTCGAGCTCCCCGACAGCGCATCCGGCGTGCTATCCGTCGGCCCATGCAGGCGGTCATTCTGGCGGGTGGGCTGGCGACGCGGATGCGACCGCGGACGCTCACGATCGCCAAGAGCATGCTGGAGGTAGCGGGTCGGCCGTTCGTCGACTGGCAGCTCGAGAAGCTCGCGGCATGCGGGGTTCGAGAGGTCGTGATGTGCATCGCGCACCTGGGCGAGCAGATCCGCGATCACGTGGGCGACGGCGCGAGCCTCGGCGTTCGCGTCGTCTACTCCGACGAAGGGCCCACGCTCCTCGGGACCGCCGGCGCCGTGCGCGTCGCGTTGCCGCTGCTCGCGCCCGCCTTCCTCGTCACCTACGGGGACAGCTACCTCCCCTTCGACTACGCCGAGCCCCTGCGCGTCCTCGAGGCGAACGCCGACGCAGACGGCGTCATGAGCGTCTACCCCAACGCCGGCCAGTGGGACGCCTCCAACGTCATCACCGACGGGGTGCGCGTCTTGCGTTACGAGAAGGGCACCAAGGACCCGGCCTTCGATCACATCGACTACGGCGCGCTCGCGCTGCGCCGTGGTCTCATCGAGGCCTTGCCCGCGGGGCAAGCTGCCTCCCTCGACGTGATGCAGCGGGACGTCGCGTCCAGGGGGCGCATGCGTGCGGTGGTTGCCCCCGAGCGTTTCTACGAGATCGGCTCGCCGGAAGGCCTCGAAGCGCTCGACCGAAAGCTACGCTCGCGGTAGGAGAGGCGCATGATCGTCTCCCGCGCCCCCGTGCGCTTCTCGCTCGGTGGCGGCGGCACCGACCTACCCAGCTACTGCGATGAGCACGGCGGTTTTTTGGTTGCCGCCTCGATCGACAAATACGTCTACGTCGCCGCCAACAAGCGCTTCCACGACGACGTGCTCATCAAGTACTCGCGGACCGAGCAGGTCCCCTCGGCCGACCAGGTCGTCCACCCGCTCTTTCGCGAGGCCCTCCAGCTGACGGGCGTGAAGAGCGGGATCGAGCTCGTCAGCATCGCCGACCTGCCGTCCAACTCCGGCCTCGGCTCGTCGAGCACCTTCACCGTCGCGCTCCTCAACGCGCTCCACGCCTACAAGCGGGAGTACGTCTCGACCGAGCAGCTCGCGCAGGAGGCCTGCTCCATCGAGATCGACCGGCTGAAGGAGCCGATCGGCAAGCAGGATCAGTACATCAGCGCCTACGGCGGCATCACCGCCTTCACGTTCGAGAAGGGCGGCGCGGTGCACGCCGAGCGCCTGCCGATGAAGCTCGACGTGATGGAGGAGCTCGAGATGAACCTGCTCGTCTTCTACTCGGGCGTCGAGCGCAAGGCCGCCGACATCCTGTCGGAGCAGAAGAAGACCATCAAGGCCAACACGAACGACGCCGTGGCCCGCATGCACCGCATCAAGGAGCTCGGCTACGAGACCAAGAAGCTCCTCGTCGACGGCGACATCGACCGCTACGGCGAGCTCCTCCACGAGCACTGGACCAACAAGAGGAAGCTCGCCTCGAACATGACGGACTCGACCATCGACGAGCACTACGAGGCCGCGCGCAAGGCCGGCGCGGTCGGCGGCAAGCTGATGGGCGCGGGCGGCGGCGGGTTCTTCATCTTCTACGTGCGCCCCGAGAGCCGCCGCCGCGTCTACGAAGCGATGACCGCGCGGGGCCTCCGCCAGCTAAGGTTCCGCTTCGACTTCGACGGCGCCCGCATCATGGCCAACTTCCACCGCTCGTAACCAATATGACAACGCTGCCCATATTGAGGATCCCATGACCGAAACGTTCACCAAGACCTTCCTCGACGAGAGCATCGCCCTCATCAACAAGCTCGACGTGGACTCCGTCGAGAAGCTCGCGGCCGGCCTGGCGGACGTGCGGCAGGGCGGCGGGCGGCTCTTCATCCTCGGGGTCGGCGGGTCGGCCGGGCACGCGGGGCACGCGGTGAACGACTTTCGCAAGATCTGCGGCTTCGAGGCCTACGCGCCGACCGACAACGTGAGCGAGCTCACGGCGCGCGTGAACGACGAGGGGTGGGACACCTGCTTCTCCGAGTGGCTGAAGGGCTCGCGCCTCCGCAAGGGGGACGGCCTGCTCGTCTTCTCCGTCGGCGGCGGAAACCGCGAGAAGAACGTCTCGGTGAACCTCGTGAAGAGCATCGAGCTCGCGCGCGAGGTCGGCGCCAAGGTCTTCGGCATCGTGGGGCGCGACGGCGGGTACACGAAGCAGGCAGCGGACGCGTGCGTCCTCATCCCGACCATCTCGGCCGAGCGGACGACCCCCCACACCGAGGGCTTCTGCGCCGTCGTGTGGCACCTGCTCGTCAGCCACCCGAAGCTCCAGATCCAGAAGACCAAGTGGGAGTCGGTGAAATGACGGGCAGCCCGGTCGCCATCCTGGACCGGGACGGTACGCTCGTCGACATCGTGCGGGATGAGGAGATCGGCGCGATCTCCGTCGCCTTTCACCCGAGCCAGCTTCGCATCCTGGACGGAGTGGTCGAGGGGCTCCTCGCGCTCCAGGCCGCTGGCTACCTGCTCGCCATCGCCACCAACCAGCCTGGACCGGCCAAGGGCCAGTACACGGCCGAGGCCGTGAAGAAGACGAACGACGCCCTGGTCGAGCAGCTGAAAAGCCGAGGGATCGCGATAGCCTGCGTGAAGGCGTGCCTTCACCACCCGCAGGGTGGCCCCGGCGGGGACGCCTCGCTCGTCGGCCCGTGCAACTGCAGGAAGCCCAAGGCCGGGATGCTCGAGGAGATCCTGAAGGAGACGGGCGCCGACCGCGCCCGCTCGTGGATGATCGGAGACTCGCGCGCCGACCTCGACGCCGCGCGGGCCGCGAAGCTCGGGGCGGGCCTCGTCTTCGCCAACAACCGATGCGAGCTCTGCCCTTTGCGGGACGGACCGGCAGGCTCGCCGGACGTTCACGGTTCCTCGCTCCGCGAGGTGGCGGCCCAGATCCTGGCGCGTGCCGTTTCACCAGAAGCTTAGCTGCGCTCGGCCCCGGGCCGTGCTATTTCGCGCGCATGGCGATCTTCATCGACAGCTCGGACCCGAAAGAGATCAAGGAACTCTTTTCCTGGGGCGTCCTCTCAGGCGTCACCACGAACCCGCTCATCATCGCCAAGGAGGCGCCCGACGCCGACCTCGGCGAGCGTATCCGCGAGGTGCTCGCGGTGAGCTGGGGCGACGTATCCGTCGAGCTGACGACGGAGACCGAGAAGGAGATGCTCGCCGAGTCGGAGATCTACCACGCGTGGGATCCCAAGCGGATCACCATCAAGGTCCCCTTCAGCGAGACGGGCCTGAAGGTCCTCCACCAGCTGACGAAGAAGAACGTGAAGACGAACGTGACGTGCCTCATGGCGTTCAACCAGGCCTACCTGGCTGCCCTCGCCGGGGCGACGTACGTGAGCATCTTCTCGGGCCGCGTGCAGGACATGGGCTACGACGTGCGCCCCGTCATCGCCGCGACGCGTGATGTGCTCGATCGCGAGAACCTCCCCTCGAAGATCATCGTCGGCTCGATGCGCCACCTCATGGACGTGAACGAGGCCCTCGAGGCCGGCGCGCACGTGCCGACCATCACGCCCCCGATCCTCCGCAAGATGGTGTGGAACCCCCGCACGGAGACGACGATCGAGGAGTTCAACACCGCGTGGCGTAACCGCGGCAAGAAGAAGTAGGCAGTCTCCCGGCTTCAGCAAGCCGGGCTGCCCGTCGCGCTTGATGGGACACGGGATCACCTCCAGTCGAGGATTCTTCGACTCCAGGTGATACGGGATCACCTGCTGTCGAAGATTCTTCGACTCGAGGTGACACGGGATCACAATGGGGGCCTCGGAGCCTTCCGTCGCGTGGCCCCCCCTCCCGGCCTCCCCCCGATAATCCGGGGGGAGGAGTCTCTCGAGCCCGTGCGCGCGGCTCCTCTACCAGTCGATCCACTGCGTCATGTTGCACTTGCGCAGGGCGGCCGTGCCCACGTCGCCGAGGTAGTAGCAGACGTCGACCTCGCGGTAGTGCCACAGGCACGCGACGAGCCACACCGTGAAGACGAGCGGCCTCCTCCGGAGGAACGCGGCGATGGCGAAGAAGAGCGGGATCGCCACGAGCGCGTAGCGGCCGAAGCCGCGCATGTAGATCTCGATCGACCCGGCGTAGTTGAGGCCGAACGTGATTATTACGAGGCCGTAACAAAACACCTGCCAGGGGGTCGGGAAGCGGCGCAGGGCGTCACGGTGCCCGAGCAAGAACCAGATCCCGAGCCCGAAGCCCCACACCAGATCGTGGTTGGTGCCGTCGATCGCGTGCATGATCCACTCGGCCCTCGGAAAGAGGACCGAGCCGAGGCCGCCGCTCACCTTGTAGGCCGCGCCGTGGGCGTGCACGTAGAGGAGCGGGTCGTGGAAGCGCAGGCCCTGGTAGGCCATGAAGGCGAGCTGTCCCCAGCCCGCCAAGACCACGCACGCGAGCCGGCGCAGGAGCAGGAGGCCGCGGGCGCGCTCCTGGTGGGCGAGCGTCAGGATCGCGGCCGCGAACGCGAGGCTCGCCGCCGACCCGCCGATCCGCATCCCGCTCGCGGCCCCGGCCGCCAGGGCGCCCAGGAAGTACTGCTTGCGTCCGAAGGCGACGAGGGCCCCCATCGTGAAGACGAGCGTGCAAGGCTCCGCCATGATGAAGACGAGGTAACAAGACGTCGGGAACGCGTTGAAGGCGAGCAGCGAGAGGTACGTCGTCCCCAGACCGAGCGCCCCCACGATGGACGAGTCCGTCCACATGAATAGGAAAAAGAAGCTCGCGACCATCGACAGGCCCCAGAGCGCATAATCAATCGGCGCCTTGGTGACCGCGGAGACGATGGCGCCGAGCAGCGGGTAGCCCGGGTAGAACGAGAGGTCGCAGGTCTGCGAGAGCGCCTCCACGTTGACCAGCACGGGCCGGTCGGCGCACAGGCTGTAGCCGCGGAGCGAGAGCCCGATGTAGTGCCCCGCGTCCCACCGCGTGACGATGAGCCGGTGAAGGTTCGGGATCTCGTTGCGTACGAGGTGGGGCGGGGCCCCGGGAGCCGAGTCGAACGGCAGCTCGTAGCGCGCGCGAGCCTCTCCGACGACCGAGAGCAGGTGGTAGCCGAGGATGAGCGCGGCAGCGAGCAACCTGAACGGAACGCTCCGCGCGATGCGGTCGAGAGCGGCCGTCTTCAAGTCGCCCGGCCTTCCGCCGTGCTCCGGGGACCTCCACGCGCGGAGCCCAGCAAGCTGGGCTCCTTCTCGTTGCGGGTTCCAGTCACGAAGCGGTCACCCCTCGTGCGGCGAACCTAGCAATGACAGATCGCTACGGCAATGGCTTAGTGGTGGCCGGATCCGCATGGTATACGGTGCGGTGGCAACGTTCGGCTGGCTCGCGTAGCGGGCCGCGCGAGAAGGAGGATTGGGTGCGTTCGTTCCTCATCGGTGGAGCAGGTTTCGTCGGCAGTCACCTGGCTGATCAGCTGGTGCTCCGCGGCCCGGTCACGGTCTACGACAACATGACGATCGGGAAGACCGCTTTCATCCAGGGCCACCTCGACTCGGGCGCCGTCAACCTGGTCAAGGCAGACGCGCTGGATCTCGAGGCGCTCACCGCGGCGATGTCCGGGCACGACGTCGTCTTCCACCTCGCCGCCAACCCGGAGGCCCGCTGGGGTCTCGAGCGGACGCGGCTGGATCTCGAGCAAGGCACCATCGCGACGTACAACGCCCTCGAGGCCGCTCGTCTCAACAAGGTTCCCCGCTTCGTTTTCTCCTCGAGCGGGACGGTCTACGGCAACGTGTCCGAGCCGTGCGGCGAGATGGACCTCGGGAGCCTGCCCATCTCCCTCTACGGCGCGAGCAAGTTCGCCGGCGAGTCGCTCATCGCCGCCTACGTCGAGTGCTTCGGCCTCACGGGGTTCATCTGCCGCTTCGGCAACGTGGTCGGCCCCCGGGGAACGCACGGGGCGATCCTGGACTTCTGCAAGAAGCTCCGCGAGCACCCCGACTACCTCGACGTGCTGGGGGACGGCCGCCAGGCCAAGCCCTACCTCCACGTCACCGACTGCGCCGCCGGCATCCTCCACGTGCTCGACAACGGCAAGGAGCGCCTCAACATCTACAACCTCGCCCCTCCCGACACGACGAGCGTGAAGCGCATCGCCGAGCTGTGCGTCGCCGCCTCGCCGAAGAAGGACGCGCGGATCGAGTTCGGTGGCGGCACGCAGGGCTGGCCCGGGGACGTGCCGCTCTCGCGCATCAAGCCGGACAAGCTCGCGGCGCTCGGCTTCCGCGTACGCAATACGTCCGATCGGGCCGTGGAGCTCGCCGTCGCCGAAGTGGCGCGTGAGGTCTTCCTAACTTCTTGAGGCGGGCGTGTCGGTGAGGACGGGGTCACAAGAGCCGCGGAGCGCGGAGGAGCGGGTTGCGCACGTCCTCGCGATCTCGGCGTGCGTCTTTTTCGCCGCCGTCGCCCTCTGGGAGGTAGCGGGGCCCATCCCCGGCGGCCACTTCGGGAGCTCGGCGGCCGCCGCGATCGCCGGCGAGAACATGCTCCAGTGGCACAAGTTCGCCGTGGTCCCGGACTACTCTCCCGGGCTGCCGCCGCCGGACAGGTACTACTGCCATCACCCGTACGGCATCTACATCATGGCCGCCTTCGCGCGGCTCGTCTTCGGGCACCACTGGTTCACGGTGCGGATGCCCGCGGTCCTCTGCAGCATCTTCTCCGCGCCGCTCGTCTACCTGCTGGGCAGGGCGATGTGGGGCATCATCCCCGCCGCGTTCGCGACCATCCTGTTCGTGGTCATGCCGATCGACCTCGCGTTCAGCAGCTTCACGAACCTGGAGGTCCCCGGGATCTTCTTCGGGCTGCTCTTCTCGTGGGGCACGGTCCGCCTCTGGCAGACGTGGCGGAGGCGATGGATCGCCGTGGCCGCCGCGGGCGCGCTCGGCGTCGCGCAGGCCGACTGGGTCGGCCTCGTGTTCCTCGCCGTCATCGTCGGCTTCTCGTTCATGCGGGTCTACGTCTTCCCGCAGCGCTGGTACGGGCGCGTCAACGAGCGACGCCACGCGCAGTGGTTCGCCTACGCCGCGGCGGCGGCGGTCGGCACCTTCGTCCTCTACATCGTCCTGTTCGTGAAGGTCGACCACCTCACCGATCTCCTGGACTCGTACTCGAGCCGGACCGACGGCGCGGGGGGCAAGTGGGACGCCATCTTCACGCCGCGACGCAAGCAGTGGGTCGCCTGGATGATCACCCGCATCGGCATCGGGACGATCCTCGCGGGCTTCCCCCTGTCCTGGGTGCGCCTGACGCGTCGTCCGGCAGAGATCATCCCCATCGCGTGGACGATGGCGGCCACGTTCGAGTACTTCGTCTTCAACGAGGCAGCCGAGGTCCACATCTTCTGGCCGCACCTCTACGGGCCGGCGACCGCGCTCGCGGGCGGCGTGATCGTCGCGTCGCTGCTCTGGGCGCGGCGGCGCTTCGTCGACGTCTGGTCGCCCGAGAGGCGCGTGCTGGTGGGCCGGGTCACGGGAGCGCTCCTGGCGGTCCTCATGGCGACCCCGCTCGTCTTGCTGACGCGGATGACGCTGCCGCAGCTCGTCCAGTCGCGAAAAACGAGCGGTCGCTACGACGACGGCGGCCGCTTCATCGAGACGGAGGCCGACGCCGCGCAGTTCTCCGAGTGGGCGACGCGCGGCACGCCGCCCGACACGGTGCTCTCCCTGCACTCGATCCCGGGTTTCAACTTCGCCGGCCAGTACGGCGGGCACCGCACCATCCGGCTGCAGGACGGCCCGAACGACCCGCTCGTCATCGCCGACGCCCGCGCGATGACGCCCACGGAGATGTCCGCGATCGCCAAGAAGTCGGGAGTGCAGATCGTCGGAGGGTTCTGGCGCATCGACCGCAAGGTCAAGGGCCCGAAGCTCACGGCGCTCCACTACGACGAGCACCAGCCGGGTCCGCTCGAGTGGCTCTTCGTCTCCGGCACCGATCTCGTCCGCACGATCGGACCCGACGCCGACCCGTTCGCGACCTGGGAGTGGGACAACGCGCTCGGGCTCGACGCGAGCACGCCGTCGGCGGCGCCCGGGACCTTCGACGAGATCCGGATCGCGCACAACATCGCGATCGCCCGCGGCGACGAGAAGGCCGCCGCGAGCCTCCGGGCCCGCCTCCTCGAGAAGGCCGGTCACGTGACCGACTACGCGTTCACGAACGATCTTCACCTCATCGCGGAGCAGGTCGACACGGGCTCGGCCGTCGTCGTGACCTTCCTCTGGGAGGCGGGCAAGGACTTCAAGAAGTTCGAGGGCTACTTCGACGTCAAGTGCAAGGTGACGGCAAAGCCCCCCCTGTGGATGAGCGACACCGACTTCCTCGAGAAGGACATGTCGCCCACGCCGATCTTCCGCCCCTCGATGTACAAGGCGCGCTTCCTCTACGCCCAGCGCTTCATCGCGCTGCATCGAATCGGGACGGAGGAGTGCACGGGCTCGTTCCCCGGCGGTAACCCGCACCTCGTCAATGGAGCCCCGGAGGTCAAGCTCTTCACGCTGCGATGAGGCTCGCGGCCCGCGCGCGGGCTGTGTTACACGGAGCCCATGCGTGACGTCGGCATTCTGGGGGGTGGTATCTCCGGCCTGTTCACCGGCTATTTCCTGGGCGGGGACGTCGAGATCCTCGAGGGGGACGAGCAGACCGGCGGCCTCGCCCGCTGCTTCGGCGGCGAGGGCTTTCGCTCGGACATTGGCGGGCACATCCTGTTCTCCAAGGACAAGGAGGCGCTCGCGCACGAGCTCGCCGTGCTGGGAGACAACCGCCGCCGCGGGGTCCGCGCGAACAAGATCCTCTACCAGGGACTGCACGTGAAGTACCCGTTCGAGAACGGGATCGACGTCCTGCCCAAGGAGGACATCGTCGACATCCTCCACACGTTCATCGACAACCCGCACAAGGCCAAGCCGACGAACTTCCGCGAGTGGATGTACCACGTGTTCGGTGACGGGCTCACCAACCGCTACATGCTCCCGTACAACGAGAAGATCTGGAAGACGGCGCCCGAGCAGATGAGCCTCGAGTGGGTCGACCGGGTGCCGCGTCCGCCGCTCATCGATCTGATCCGGACCGGCGTGGGCATCCAGACGGAGGGCTACACCCACCAGCTCTACTTCGACTACCCGAAGAAGGGCGGCTTCGAGGCCCTGCCGCATACGCTCGCGGGCAAGCTCGCCGGCAAGATCACGTGCGGCTTTCGCGTGGCATCCGTCCGCCCCTGCGAGGGCGGATGGGTCGTGACGAGCACCAAGGGGGAGGAGCGCCGCTACAAGCAGATCGTCGCGACCATCCCGATCACGAACCTCTTCACGTCGCTCGGCGAGGTGCCCAAGGAGGTGGACGAGGCGGCGCGCGCGCTCCGCTTCAACTCGCTCCGCGTGGTGCTGGTCGGCGTCCGCGGCACGGACCTGCCGGCGTACACGGCGCTCTACGTGCCGGCCCCCGAGTCGCTCTACCACCGCGTCTGTTACAACCAGGTCTTCAGCCCCGACATGGTGCCGGACGGCCACAGCTCGGTCTCCTGCGAGATCACCGTGAGGCCCGGCACCGAGGTCGACGGCTGGAGCGACGAGAAGCTCCTCGAGCGCACCGTGGCCGACCTCGCGCGCGACAAGGTGATCGACGCGAGCAAGGTCTGCTTCCGCATGGTCCACCGCGAGAAGTTCGCCTACGTCGTCTACGACCTCGGCTACGCCAACCGGGTCAAGCTCGTGCGCGACTACGCCGAGACGCGCGGCATCTGGCTGGCCGGGCGCTTCGCCGAGTACCAGTACGTGAACACCGACGCCTGCGTGCGCCGCGCGCTCGACCTGGCCCGGCAGCTTCGCGGCGGGGACATCGCGCCGGAGGCTCGCATTTCGGACGAGTTCAAGCAGGAGGTCGCCCGTGGGTGAGCGTTACCTGGAAGAGATCAACTTCGAGCTGGCGCGCGCCATCGGCCGCCCGCGGACGGTCCTCGACATCGGCTGCGGCCGCGGTCAAAACGGTGAGCTTGCCACCCAGAAGGGCGCCAAGGTCGTCGGCATCGAGTCGTGGCCACCGTCGGTCGAGGCCGCGCGCACCCGCATGTCCGAGGTCATCGACGCGGACGTCGAGAGTGACGAGTCGGCTCGCCTCCTCGGCGATCGCCGCTTCGATCTCATCCTCTTCGGCGACGTGCTCGAGCACACGCGCGATCCCCAGGCGGTGCTCAAGCGGTTCTTGCCGTTCCTGGAAGATGGCGGCCACGTGATCGTGTCCGTGCCGAACGTCGCGGCGTGGACGGTGCGCTTCGGCCTCCTCGGCGGCAACTTCGAGTACGCCCAGAGCGGGATCCTGGACGAGACGCACCTGCGCTTCTTCACGCGGGAGTCGGCCCGGCGGATGGTGGAAGACGCGGGGCTCGAGCTTCTCTGGGTCGGGCTGAACCCGATGATCGTGCGCTCGGCGCTCGGCATCATCAGGAAGACGATGCTCTCGTCCGCCGATGGCGGCGATCCGGCGGAGCTGCGCAACAACCCGATGTACAAGGCGTACCTCGACTGGGTTCGGCCCATCGAGGGCCAGGTCGCGGCCATGGCGCCCGGTCCGCTCTCGTTTCAGACCGTCGTGGTCGCCCGCAAGCGGCCGGCGCGCCGCAAGCAGAGCCTCACCGTCGGGATGATCTCGATGAACGAGGAGGGCGCGGTCGGCGCCGTCATCGACGACATCCGCAAGTACGTGCCCGACGCGGAGATCCTGCTCGTCGACAGCTCGAAGGACAGGACGCCCGAGATCGCCGAGGCGAAGGGCGCGCGCGTCGTGCGCCAGTTCCCGCCGAAGGGCTACGGACCGGCGATGACGCGGCTGCTCTACGAGGCGCGGACCGACGTGGTGGTCACGCTCGACTGCGACGGCACCTACCCGGCGGACCGGATCCCGCAGCTCGTCGAGCTCATCGAGCAGGGCGCCGATCTCGTCAACGCGACGCGCACGCGCCACCAGCCCAAGGCGATGCCGCTGCCCAACTACGTGGCCAACCGCCTCTTCGCGGCGACGGCGCAGGTGGTCCACGGCCTTCCGACGACCGACGTCCACAGCGGCATGCGCGCTTACCGCACGTCGATGCTGCGCGGCCTCGACTTCCAGCCCACGGGCGCGGCGCTCCCGGTCGACCTCATCGTCATCCCGGCGCGCCTCGGCTACCGGATCGTCGAGGTCGAGATTCCTTACTTCGAGCGCATCGGCGCGACGACGCTCCAGCGCTGGAACAGCACGATCTGGACGTTCAAGCGCCTCTTCCGCGCCGGCGTCGGCGCGGGCTCGAGGGCGCGCAAGGACCGCACGCAGATCCTCTGAGCCGCCTGTCATCCTGAGCGAAGCGAAGGATCTTCTAGAGCACCTTCGTGGGAGAGGCCGACCGCAGTGTGCTTGGGGGTCCTTCGGCTGCGCCTCAGGATGACGAGGGGGCGCTCAGCTCGCGCGAGGGACGTCGCTCGACGGGGACGGCGTCCGTAGCGCAAAGTACTTGATCGCGACGAAGCTGTAGATGGTGTTGAGCCCGATGGCGCTCACGTGGGCCATGGTCTCCACCGTCCCTTCCGTGAAGTAGCCCGGAATGACCCAATGAAAGAGCCGTAGCGCGAGGGTCGCCGCCACCGTCGTGATACCCCACCCGACAGCCGCCGCAGCGGCGTATCGCCCTACCTGTCCCGACAGCCGGCCCGCCGTTGCGGTCGCGGCGAAGGTAACCTGTCGATTCAGGACGAAGCTCACGGCGGTACCGACGGCAAAACCGGCGCCGACGCTCACATCCAACCCGAGCTCGCCGCTGATGAAGTGGCGTACCAGAATACCCACCACGATGTTGGCCGCCGCAGCTACGCCACCCGTGAGGAGAAACTTGACGATCTGCGCACCGAGATCTCGCGAGGCCATTCTCTCTAGTCCTTCGGGCCTTCGTTGTACCCGCGAGGGCGGTACTTCGGGTCGACGCCCTTGTGCGTGTCCAGGTCTCCGCTCTCGAGCGTGTCGCGCGCGAGAAACTCGAGCCACGAGCCCGGGTACTTGTCCCCCAGCGCCGACAGCTCGTCGCGCGTCGGGTTCTCCGCGCTCAGCATCTTCTCGTCCCACAGGCACTGGATGCCTAGCGCCACGAGGTTCACGTCGTTCGGGGCGAGCTCGAAGCCGCTCTTGTAGTACGGCCAGGCCTCGGGAGCGCGATGGAGCCGGCAGAGCGTGTCGCCGAGGTAGACGTTCGCCATCGGCCACGTGGGCGCGAGGTCGAGCGCGATCCGGTTGGACTCGAGCCGGATCTCGAGGTTGCCGCGCGCGCCCTGCATGACGGAGTAGTTGAGGTGCGCCTTCGCGCTTCGTGGGACCGATTTTCGCGTGGCGTCCCAGAAGGAGAGGTCGTCGGTGTAGTCGTTGGCGTGCCGCCGCGCCGCGACGGCTTGAAATCCGAGGAAGGAGATGAGGAGCGCCGCAGCGACCTCGCTCGCGTGCGCGCGCTTGCAGCGCTCGAACAGCGTCGTGAACGCGATGCCGAGGAGCAGGCTCGTGGCGAGCGCCGGGAAGTACCAGAAGCGCTCGGCCCTCACCGTCGGCAGCAGGACGGGGATGTTGGAGACCGGAAAGAACGAGACGACGACCCACATGAGGGCGACCGCGATGGGCGCGCGTAGGTCGACGGAGAGCCCCTCGTCTCGCCTGCGGCGCGCGGTGCCGATCGACCAGCCCGCGAGCCCGAGGCTCGACAGGACCGGAAGCACCACCATGAGCGCGCCGAGGACGCTCTCCGGAAAGACGAGCTTGCTAGGGATGGGCTCCTGCGGCGCGGAGTAGTCGCCCGACAGCGTCCACGGAAAGACGACCTGCGAGAGCCCGCGGACGTAGACGCGCAGCGCCCCCGCGATGCGGTAGGGCGGCGTCGCGTCGATGAACGGGTTGTTCAGCGGATCCTTGGGCAACACGGGCTGCGCGTACCAGCGAAGGAGCCCCGCATAGACGCGCGGCAAGAGCGTCTTGCCAGCGTTCGCCTCGACCGTGAGCTCGGGCGGCACCGCCGTCGGAAACAGGCGCCGGCGCGCCTCGACGTAGAACACGAAGGCCCCGAACGCCGCGAGCGCGGCCAGCGTCATGCGCAACCATCGCAGCGGCCGCTCCGGGTGCGTCACGTGCGCGGTGACGAGCGCCGCGAACGGCACGAGCGGCACGATGACGAGCGCGCTCTCCTTCGAGAACAGCCCGAACAGCGTCGCCGCGAAGAGCGCGAGGGGCATGAGCCAGAGCGGCAGCGCGAGCGCCATGAGCGCGAGCAGCGTCCCGAGCGCCCCGAGGACGTCCGCGATGCCGACGACCCCGCTCACGGCCTCCGTCAGCACGGCGCACGCGACGAAGATCGCGCCCGTCAGCCAGGCGGTCACGCGGTTCTTCGAGACCTTGAACGCGATGAGCCCGAGGAGAGCGCCGTTCACCCCGTGGAGGAGCACGTTCACCCAGTGGTGGAGAAACGGCGACTGCGTCCGCGCGCCCATGCCCCACAGCGCGCGCCACACGAGGTCCGGGATCGGGCGGTAGGAGCCGATGCTGCGGTCGGGCGGCAAGCCCCAGAAGTCGCGTCGGAACGCGTCGAGCCAGTGAAGCGGCGAGGCCTTGTCCACGACCGAGCGGACGTAGGGGTTGGCGAGGAGCGCCTCCTGCTCGTCGAAGATGAAGTTGGTCTTGAAGGGATGGCGCGTGAACAGAAATATCGAGAGGAAGCACAGCGGGACGACGAGCAGCGCGAACGTCGGGTCGTCCCCGAAGAAGTAGTCGTGCAGCCAGGCGACCCACGGCGCGCGCGGCACGCCGGTCTCCGCGGGCACGGGCTCGCTCACGGCGGGCCGGACCTCGGGCGCCGCCCGGGGCTCCGGAGCCTGCGCCGCGGGCGGCTGCGCGCCGGCGGCCTCCTCCGGCGGCGCCGGAGGATCGGAGGGAGGAGGCGAGTCGTTCACGGCCGGTGGAGCTTGGTGATGGCAGGAGGATCGGGGTCAGGGGACGCCCTGTCGGCGATGATCCAGGTGTCGCCCCAGAGGTGCGCGCCGCCGTCGATGTACCAGGTTTCCCCCGTCACGAACCAGGCGGCATCGCTCGCGATGTATGCGACGAGCTCGGCGACCTCCTCGGGCGTACCCATCCGCTTCATCGGCGTCCGCTGACGGGCCAGCTCGAGGAACTCCGGCGGGTACTGGTCGGTGCCGCTCGAGACGATGATCCCGGGCGCGATGGCGTTGACCTGGACGTTGTGCTGCGCCCACTCCACGGCCAACGTCTTGGTCAGGTTCTCGACTCCCGCGCGAGCTGCGCCCGTGTGAACCATGCCGGGGAATCCCCGGGCCACGTTGGCCACGATGTTGACGATACGGCCGCGGCGGCCAGGGATGAGGTGACGGGTCGCCACCGCCTGGGTCACGTAGAAGGTGCCGTTCAGGTTGTTGCGGATGACGGCGTCCCACCCCTTGGGCGCGAGCGTCTCGGCCGCCGTGGGAAACTGGCCACCGGCGTTGTTGATGAGGACGGTCGCGCGGCCGAGGTCGCGCTCGACGGCGTCGACGAACGTGGCGACCTGCTCCACGTCCCGGATGTCGCAGGGCAAAGCCAGCACGCGGGCGCCGGCTGCCTCGAGCACCTTCTTGGCGGCCTCGAGCTTCTCGGGCTTGCGACCGCAGATGGCGATGCTCGCCCCGAGCTCCGCGAGCGTGCGCGCGATGGCGAGACCGATGCCGCTGCCGCCGCCCGTGATGATGGCGGTCTGCCCCTCGAACAGGCCAGGTCGGAAAATGCTGGTCATGGCGGGACATTACCGCACTCGCGGCCTCTTCGCGCCCATCTGACGGGCGCGCCGGCTCGCCCCTCGCGGGACGGGCCGGGGTGCGGGCGTTTCTTTGGAGCTAGGCGGGGCGACGTGCTCTAAAATTCAAGGTTCGCCCGTGACCGACTCTTCGCCTGCTCCCCACCCCGCCGCCAAGGAGAAGGGCGACCTCTCGATCACGGCCCTCTACACGTCGCAGACGTGGTCCTGGGGCGGTCTTCCGTGTGCCGAGCTGCTCGCGACGCCGGAGGCCAAGGTCGTCTTCCGGCTGACCAACGCGGCTTTGCTGTTCGCGCGCCTCATGCAGAAGAGCCCCCCGTCGCTTCGGCATTCTCTCCTGCACCGCCACACGATGATCGATCGCATCGTGTCCGACGCGGGCCCGTCGCAGGTCGTCGAGCTGGCGAGCGGGCTCTCCCGACGCGGCGCTTCGTTCAGCGGGGACCCGGAGCTGCGGTACGTGGAGCTCGACCTGCCGCACGTCATCGCGAAGAAGCGTGAGCTTCTCGGACGCACCGCCGAGGGCGAGGCGGTGCTCGCTCGCCCGAACCTGAGCCTCGTCGCGGGGGACGCGAGCACCATCGAGATGAGCGAGCTCGTCGACCCTGGCGCCCGCCTCGTCGTCATCGCCGAAGGGCTGCTCATGTACCTCACGCCCGACGCCCAGCGGCAGCTCTGGGCGAAGGTGCGGCGCGCGTTCGACAAGGCGCGGCCGGGCTTGTTCGTCTTCGATCTGGTACCGGCGTGCGAACAGCCGCCGCCAGGATGGGTGGGCCGCAGCCTGGAAGCGATGATGAAGCGCTTCACGGGCGGCCGGAGCTTCGAGCGCGACGAGCGGACCCGGGACGACATCGCGCGCGAGCTCCGCGAGGCGGGCTTTGGCCGGGTGGAGATGCTGGAGCCCCGTGACGTCGTGCAGGACTGGAAGCTCCCCTACGCCAACACTCCGACGCAGCAGCTCTTGTTCGTCTGCCGTCCCTAGCCCGGCGAAGATCGCTAGGGCTGCCGCGCCGGGATGTCCGGAAGGAGCCCGGCCTCGTGGAGCGGGGCGCGGAAATAGTAGACCCCGGCCGCGAGCGCGACGGCGACGGCGAACGCCCACGGCCACCGCGCAGGCGGTCGCGGCGGATCGACGACGGCAGCGGCGGATACGAGCGTCCGTTGAGGCGGGGGCGAAGACCTGGGCGCCACGGACGCTGGCCGCGCCGCCGGCGGCGAGCTCCTGGGGACGGCGACCACGGCGGGAGCCGGTGCGCTCCTGGGGACGGGCACCGCGGCGGGAGGCGTCGGTACCTTGGTGGAAGGTGCCGCCAGGGCGCCCGGCGCCTCGGGGGGTGCTTCCACCCGCGCGGGGGCCAGATCGACGGGCACGAAGGGCAGGCTCGTGATCGGCTCCGACTGGTCGTCCAGCACGAGCGACGCCGGCATCGCCGGCGGCGCGAGCCCCAGGCTCGTGATCGCCCGGTCGACCTCGTCTTCGGTGAGCGGCGGCCCGAGCCCCGCTTCAGTCCTCGGCCTGGGCTCGAACTCGTTGTCCGCCTTCTTGTTCGCGAGCAGCAGGCGGTCGAGGATCGCCTGCGACGGCTCGTCCACGTCGATGAACTTCACGCCGATGCCTGCAGGCCGATCCCCGTCCGCCGCGTCCCGCTTCCACACGACGCGGCCGACGCCGACCACCACGGCAACCTCCGTGGCAATCTGGATCTCGAACGTGATGAGCGTGCCCACCGCCGGTGGAGCCTTGGTCCTTACGAAGGTCCCCGTCCGGCTTACGTCCTGGGCGTGAGCCTCGATGAACTCGTCCACCGTGGCGCTGCCGTAGCGGACGACGACGTTCTCGGTCTTCTGCCGCAGCTCTTTGCGCGTTTCGGGGGGCATCGGTGCCCGGCAGTATGACAACGGGCGCCGGGCAAATCGACTTCCGCGCTCAGAGAGAGCTGTTCAGCGGATCGTACTTGTCGCCGCCCTTGTGGAAGACGGGCTTCTCCTTGGCCGCTGCGCTATGCCCACGCGAGGGAGCCGCGGCGCGCGACTTGCGCATGGCCTCCTTGCTCTTGTCCGACTCGAGGAGCTTCTTCTTCTGGACGTCGTTCAGGCGTGCGTCGCTGCTGGTCGCGGGCGAGTCTGCCGCTGCAGCCGCCACGGGGGCGATGGGGGCGGCGGCAACCGGCTGCGGAGGAGGAGCGGTCTCGGGGACGATCGGCGGAAGGCCGGCGGCAACCGCGGCCACCGACGGAGCGGCGCTCGCGGTCGCGGCGCTGAAGTGCGTCACCGCGAAGATGCCGCCGCCCAGGGCCAGCGCGGCCGCGACGAGCCCGACCACGAGCCCCCGCTTGCGCGGACGGGCGCCCATGGCCTCGAGATCGAGGTCATCCCCCACGTCGGCGACGACGGGGCGGACGCTGTTTCCTGGCCGCTCCTCGAAGGCGTCCAGCGCGACCGGGGCAGGGGTCGGGCTCACGGCCTCCATGGGAGCCGCGAAGGGCACGAACGGCGCGGCGGCAACCGGCGCGGGCGCCAGAGCCTGGACCTCCTCCGCGGCGGCAGGCGCTTCGGGAGCCTCCCCGTCCAGCCCGAGAAGCTGCCCGAGCGTCACCCAGTCCATCGTCCCGTCCTGGAGCACGTTGGTGGCGCCGTCGACGATCTCGGCCTGAAAGGCCGCGTCGAGCTGATCGAGGGACCAGAGGCGAACTTCGCCGGTGCGAAGCTGCACGTGCCAGAGCTCGGTCGACTCGGTCTGATCTGCTTCGATGTTGCTCATCGGCGTGCCTCCGCGTGAACCAGGGGCGCAGACTCTAGCAAGCGCCGGGTCCGCTCGGCACGTCGGGTGGGCACAAAATCAACCACCTGCCAGTGGCGTCGTAGTCATTCGGCCAAGCTGAAAAATTGTGTGTCTGCGTGAGCCCAGGTGAGCCCTGAAATCGGCTCAGTTCCGCGTTGCACATCGATAAGAAGCGAGCGAAAGTGCCGCCCCATACGCGGGAGTGTCCCATGCTGGAGCCGACTGAGGATGCCGATCGGACGATGCCTTGCCCGGTCGCAGGCGGGGTGGCAGGGGCGGTTCTCCGCCAGGGCTTTTCGGGCAAAGCTCCGAAATTCCCAGCGATTTTGAATGACGCAGCGCTCCCGCAGTTCGCGTTCCCGGGAAGCTGGGAGCCCTCGATCAGCTCAGCCGTCGAGGAGGACGATCTCGCGAAGACGGTCGAGCGCCGACCGGCGCGGCCCAACGCGAACGCCACGCAGGAGATCGACGGGGCGGATGTCCTCGAGGTCCTCGCGATCGAACACCACCCCGCGTCCGTCATTCCGGTCGCCCTCGACGTAGCGACGCGCCACCCCGGCGACGACGCGGCAACCAAGAGCGAGCGCTACGAGCTGCCCCGCACGCACCTTCGGTGGCAGCTCGGCGCCGCGGCCCTCGCGGCCGTCGGCGCGCTCGTCGTCACGATGAGCGCTCGTAGCCCTTCGGGGCCCACGGTGGCCGCCGCTTCTGTCGCTGCTCCGAAGGCCGCGGCGGTGGTCGCGCCGCACCCTGCGACGGCGGCCGCAGACACGGCGTCGGCCAGCAGCGTCCCCGTCGTCTCGGTGCTGAGCCTCCCCCGCGTCCTGCCGACGACGGGCACGATCCGCCTCATCGAGGCCGCCGCCGCCCACCGCCTCTTCATCGACGGCGTGCCCCACCCGGGCCCCTCGGCGGTCGTCCCGTGCGGAAAGCACATGGTCCAGGTTGGCTCCGCCGGCCGCGCCCACGCGCTCATCATCACGTGCGGCGAGGAGACCGTGATCGCTCGTTGAGTGGACTGGTCACGCTCGCGGATCCCGTCGGACGAGAGCGGGTACGCATCGAGAGCATCGAAGCGCGCCTGCTCCGCGTCCCGCTGCGCGAGCCGTTCGTCATCGCGACGGCGCGCATGGATGCCACGCGTTCGGTGGAGGTGACTGTCCGGCTCGCGAAGGGACAGCGCCGCGCGTTCGGTCTGGGCGAAGCCGCGACGCTCCCGCCCGTCACGCGCGAGGACGAGACGCTCGTTCTTCAATCCGTCCAGGGCGCTTGCGCGCGGCTCGTGGGCCAGGAGGTCGACCTGGGGAGCGACGCCTTCGCCCGCGAGCTCGACGCCGCGTTTCCGCGCGCTCCTGTGGCGCGCTCGGGGGTCGAGGTCGCGCTGCTCGACGCGTGCGCCAAGCTCGCCGGCCTGCCGCTGCGCGCGCTCCTCGGTGGCCTTCGTGGCAAGGAGACGACCCGCCTGACGACGGACATCACCCTGCCGATCTCCGAGCCGCATCGGATGGCAGACCTCGCGCGCGGCTGGCACGCGCTCGGGTTCGCGATCTTCAAGGTCAAGGTAGGCAAGGACGTCGACCAAGACGTGCGCGCGCTGGAGGCCGTCCACGCCGCCGTTCCGGGGGCCGCGTTCCGCATCGACGCCAACGCCGGCTTCAGCGCCAGGGACGCCATCCTGCTCTTTCGCACGCTCGAGCGCGCCGGCCTACGTGTGGAGTGCTACGAGCAGCCGTGCGCCGCCGGCGATCTCGACGCCCTCGCCGAGGTCGCCCGTGCGATCGAGCCCCCGGTCATCGCGGACGAATCGGTCGCGTCCCTCGCCGACCTCGCCCGCGTCGCGTCGGCGCAGGCGGCCGACGGCGTGAACCTCAAGATCGCCAAGTCCGGCGGCCTGCTTGGCGCCCTCGCCGTGGGGCTCGAGGCGCAGCGCCGGGGAATGCCGCTCATGGTCGGCGGGATGGTGGAGACGCGGCTGGGGATGACCGCGGGGGCCCACCTGGCAGCCGCGCTGGGCGGCGTGCCCTTCGTCGACCTGGACACCGCGTGGCTCCTCCAAGACGACCCGTACGCGGGAGGCTACCGCGCCGAGGGGCCGCACTATTCGCTGGGCGAGGAGCCGGGGCTGGGGATCGACGGCAGGCCGTAACCGCCCGCGTGGCGAGACGCTCAGCAGAGCGTGATGATGTCCTTCTCGAGCAGCTCGCAGAGGGCGCGCAGGGCGTCGAGCATCTCCAGCCCGCTGTCTTCGATGACGTCCGCGAGTCGCGCGTTGCCGTCGATGAAAGAGAGCAGCAGCTCCTCGCGGTAGCCGAGCATCGTGTCCGACAACGAGGACAGCGGCAGTACGAGCACGGGGATGTGACGGCGATCGAACAGGTCCTGCGCCGCGTCGAGCGCGCCGCCGTGGTCCCCCATGGCGATCCGGTAGAGGAGCTCGTCTACGGGCGCTCCGCTCTTGTAGCGCACGACCGAGACGAAGGCGTGAGGTGGGAGAGTAGGCGCGCTCGCCGATGTAGGCGCGTCGTCGAGGAGGGTGTCGTTCGCCGCGTGCATGGTTCTTCCTCCGAGAGACGTTCCGGCGAGCAAGACGTGGGCCGTGGATCGCGACGGCTACCACCGCCGCGGGAAATCAAGGCGCTCTGGCGCCCGGGACCGTTTCCGAGGGAACGGACGTGTGAACAAAGTGACGCGCCTCTGTATACGCAGCTCGTGGAGAAATCTCTCGGCTCTGGATCCGCTTTTTTCTGTCACCCCGATGAAGGACGCGCGCGTGCTCGATGACTCGTCGTCCTGGAGAGAAAGGTCGTGGGGAGAACTGGAACGAGGGACACGTAGAACGCGTCCCTCGCAGAGTCGCGGGTCGGATCAGTGCTTCTGGAGCCCGACCCAGATGGTGTGCCCGTTGCGTTTCACCTTCAGGAGCACCGCCTGTCCGGCGTGAAGGGACTGGGCGCGCTTCGACAGCTCCTCGGCGCTGTCGACGGAGCCGTGGTTGGCTTCGACGATGACGTCGCCGGGGCGCAGCTCCCCGTCCGCCGGGCTGCCCGGCTCGACGCGCTCGACCCTCGCCCCTCCGCCGGGAGCGTCGGACATCGCGATGCCGAGGCCCTGCGAAGGCTGCACGCTCTCCTCGTCACCACCTCCCGACGTTGCCTCGCCGTTGCGACGCTCTTCGTTCAGGTGATCGAGGGTCACGTCCACGGTGCTCTGGCGACCGTCGCGCAGGACCTTGAGCGACACCTTGGCGCCCGGACCGCGCCTCGCGATCATCCGGGGCAGGTCCGTGCCGTGGGCGACATCGACGTTGTCTACGCCCAGGATGACGTCCCCGGAGCGCAGACCTGCCTTGTCGGCCGGGCTCCCCTTCTCGACCTCGCCCACGAGCGCACCCATCGGGTGCTCGAGCCCGAGCGCCTTCGCGAGCGGCGGGTCAACGGGCTGGATGAGAGCCCCGAGATGGCCGCGTGCGACGTGTCCCGAGGTGAGAAGCTGCGGCAGTACGTCCTTCAGCGCATCGACCGGGATGGCGAAGCCGATGCCGCGGCCTTGCGGGTTGATGGCCGTGTTGATGCCGACGACCTGGCCCTTCAAGTTGAAGAGCGGGCCGCCGCTGTTGCCGGGGTTGATGGAGGCGTCCGTCTGGATGAAATCGTCGTAGGGGCCGGCTCCGATCGTCCGGCTCTTCGCGCTCACGATGCCCATCGTGACCGTGTCCCCGAGGCCGAACGGGTTACCGATGGCGACCACGTACTCGCCCACCCGCAGGTCCTCGCTCGAGCCGAGCGACGCCGGGGGAAGATCCTTCGCGCCTTGCAGCTCGAGCACGGCGATGTCGAGTCGTTCGTCCCTGCCCTTCACCTTGGCGTCGAACTCGCGCTCGTCCGCGAGCTTGACGCGCACGGTGTCCGCGCCCTCGACGACGTGCGCGTTCGTGACGACGTGGCCCTGACCATCGATCAAGAAGCCCGAGCCGAGCGCCTTCTCCTTCAGGGTCTGCTCGCCGTCCCCATTGCCGCCTCGAGGCAAGGGCATCCCGCGGCGGCCGAACGGCGAGCCGCTGGACCCGTTGCCGAAGAAGTCGAAACCGAACGGGAAATCGAGGTCCGGTCGGGCCGTCTTGACCTCGTGCGTGGTGGTGATGTTGACGACGGCGGGCTTCACGCGGGCGACGAGCGTGGCGACGTCGGGCGTCCCCGGCAGCACCGGCGGCGTGGCGAAGGGGGCGGGGTTCGAGGGGACCTCCGCGTTGTTGCCAGCCGCGTGTGCGCGCTGGCAACCGGCCAGAAGGAGGAGCGCGGCTGCGAGTGGGTAGAGCTTCGTGGTTCTCATGTTTCCCCGATCAACCGGCAAGCCCCGCGCCCATTCCCTGCCAGAAAGAGCGCCGCTTTCTTGGAGACGAGGCACGCTCGGGCATAGAGGTGGATGTAGGACACCGTGCGCTACCACCTCGTACTCGCTGCTATCGAGCTCCCGAACGACAACCCGTCGCTATCGGACCCCTGCGGGGTGATGGCGTTCGCTTACGACCGCCACGAATACGGCCCCGAGCCGGACGTCGAGGCCCCAGCGCCCGAGGCTGTCCTCGAGCTCGCGGCGCCGATCGCGCTCGCGACCGCCGAGGCAGTCGAAGCGACGAGCCAGGCGGCAGCGGAAGAAGAGGCCGAAGAGGCCGAACAAGAGCCCATCGAGGCGGAAAACGACGAAGAGAGCGGCATCGAGATCGTCGAGCAGTTCGATCCGGTGGAGTTCGAGCTCGTCGAGCAGGCCCCCGAGCTCGCCGAGGTCGCCGACCCCTTCACCATTTTCGTCCGTACGCTGGTCCGTGTCGCCGAAGATGCAGGCTGCACGCGTGCGGCGGCGCTGCTGCCCGCGCTCCTCGACGGTGCACAGGTGGACGCAGCCGCGTTCGCCGGGCCGACGATCGACAGCCTCGTCAACTCCGGTGTCCTGGCCCGCGCCCCGTCGGGGCTGGTGGGCGGCGAGGCGTTCCGGCGCACGGCCCACGCGTGGCGCGCCATCCTGCGCGGAGACAGCGACGACTTCGGCGCCTGTGGGCCGCGGATGCTCGACGAGTGGGCGGCGGATCTCGTGGCCCGCATCGTCGCGGCGCCCGCGCGCACCGAGCAGCTGCGCCGCGAGCTTCGGACGCGCGGCATCGCAGCGTTCGGCATCGTCCTGGCGGCGTGAAGCGCCCGCGCCCTCACATCCCGCGAAATTTCCTGGGCAAGATGGCGTAGCTGCCGAGGCCCACGGCCACCTTCAGGCCGCTCGCGCTCGTCGCCTCCATCTCTGCGTGGACGAGGTGCCGGCCCTTGCGGAGCACGTGCCCGGTGGCGACGACCTCTTCGTCCGAGACGGAGTCGAGCAGGTTCACCTTGAACTCGGTGGTCGCCATCCAGTAGCCGCCGCTCGTCGTCGCGCTCGCGAAGAAGCCGGCGTTGTCGAGCACGAGGCCGAGGATGCCGCCGTGAATCCGGCCGGCGCCGTGGTGGTAGCGCGCGTCGGGGTGGAGCGTGATGCGCACGGTCCCCTCCTCCGGAATCTCCATCGTCTGGCGCACGAAGCGCGTGATGGGGGCGTCGTGGAACGCGTCCCGCAGAATGGCGTGGTATCGAGCGAGCTCGTCGGACATGAAGAGGGGACTCCGCCCATGAATACTCCGCCCAGCCTTCGGCCCGCAACGAAGCGTGATGCTCCCGACCTCGTGCGCCTCATCAACCAGGCGTACGCAGGCGTCCCGGGAAAGTCCTGGACGAGCGAGAGCGGGCTCGTACGCGGCCCTCGCATCACCGAGGCCGACGTCCTCCAGAGAATCGAGGGGCCTCTCGGCGCGATCCTCGTCCTCGCGCGCGACGGCGACCTCCTCGTCGGCTGCGTTCACGTGGAGGACCGGGGGGCCCAGGGTTACATCGGGCTCCTGTCGGTCGACCCCGACGCGCAGAGCGCGAAGGTCGGCACGAGCCTCATGAAGGGAGCCGAGCACCACATCCGTCACGCCTTCGACCGCAGGCGAGCGGCGGTCTGGGTGATCTCGGCGCGGCCCGAGCTCCGCGCCTGGTACGAGCGGCTCGGCTACGCGGCGACGGGAGAGACCGCGCCGTTCCCCGAGGACGAGGCCCTCGCTCCAGGCATGTCGTTCGTCGTCCTCGAAAAGACCCTGGCCTGAGCGAAAAAGTTGGTCGTTGCTGGAGGGGTCATTTCGCGCGACACTAAACTGGATGTCGAAGAAGTTCGCCGACGAGCCGACGCAGCGATTTCCCGTCGCGGACATCGTCAAGTTCGCTCGTGAGACCGAGGCCGCGCGCGAGTCGCTCGTGGCGCACGATCCGGCGACCGACGTCGAGGTCGAGGTCGACGTCGAGGACGACGATCCCTGGCTCGACCGCGTCCCCATCGTGCTCGCGTCCGCGGAAGACCTCACGTGGTTCGGACTGGAGCTCGGCCCCAAAGCGGTGCTCGGCCTCATCGACGGAGAGGCGACGATCCGGGTCATCCTGCAGCGGACGCCTCTCCAGCGCGAGCAGGCCAAGACTTTCCTGCGCGAGCTCGAAGCCCACAAGGTCATCGCCATCGAGTGAGCGCGGCGCGGCGCTCATTTGGTGTCGACGACGTGCACCCCCGTCCAGGCGGCGGGCGGCGGCACCACCACATTGGCTCGGGCGCGCTCTGCCATGACGCGCGAGACCGGGTCGCCCGGCATGGCCGCCAGGGCTTCGTCCCATAGTCCCGCAGCGCCCACGAAGTCCCGCGCGAGGTAGGCAGCGAGCGCGCGCTCGCAGAGTGCCGCGAGGGCACGGTCGGCCACCGCGTCTTCGTCTCCGCACGCGAGCACCTCGTAGACGCGAGTCTCCTGCGCCTTTCCTTTCACGGCAACGACGTCGACCGGCCGCGCGACGATCCGCGAGCCGGCGGCGCGGACGGTGGCCTCCGAGGCGAGGATCGAGGTGCCGTAGACCTTGTTCAGACCCTCGAGCCTCGACGCGAGGTTCGCGGTGTCGCCCATCACGGTGTAGTTCATCCGATCCTTCGTCCCGATGTTGCCTACCAGGACGTCGCCGGTGGCGATTCCGATGCGCGTGTGAAGCTTGCGCGCCCACGCCCCGCCCTCGGCGCGCGAGAGCCGAGCCATCCGCCGGCTGCA
>Ga0302279_10000331_pt1 | contig 69149 bp, 76 predicted proteins | sample III_Bog_N3_3_FD_194541 | JGI IMG/M metagenome (GOLD analysis project Ga0302279, IMG submission 194541) | Peat permafrost microbial communities from Stordalen Mire near Abisko, Sweden - III_Bog_N3_3 | ecosystem: Environmental > Terrestrial > Soil > Wetlands > Peat | place: Sweden: Abisko... | reverse complement strand
TATAGCCGCCGTGGCGTCAGGCGTGGGCATCTCTCCGACGGTGGAGACGTGCGCGTCGACCACGCCTTCCATCTGGTAGGTGGACCATTGGCCAGCCTCCAAGACGGGCGCCGGCTGGGCGACATCAGCCAGATGGGCGAGCTGGGCGGCGGCCGCGATCGGCGTGCTCGCCTTACCCGGAGCGACCACCTGGAGGATGAGCACGGCACAGGCGGCAACTGCGGCGATGCTGACGGCACTCAGGCGCACGGCCCACCGCCGACGTCCCGAAGGCGGTGACGGCAGCGCTGCAGCGAGCTCGGCGGCGATCGCCTCCTCGAGCATCGATCGGGCTCGCGGCAGTTCGGTCTCCAGCGCCCCGTCACCTGCCATGTAGTCCCGCACGAGGTCGAGTTCATTTGTCATGGCAATCCCTCCGTTGCGGCCGACGGCTGATCCATCAGCCCATGGTCATCGAGGTAGTGCTCGGATTCTCCGAGATCGGCACGCACCAGGCGCCGCGCCCGGGCGAGGCGGGACCGGACCGTGCCGACCGGGACGTCCAGTGCCACGGCGACCTCGTCGTAGGTCAGGCCCGGACCGGCTACCAGGAGTAGGACGTCGAGGGACGCACCGTCGAGCCGAGCGAGGGCCCTCGCGATCGGTGCGGCCTGCCCCTGGAAGAAGAGCCTCGAAAGCGCCTCGTCGGCTGGGTCGCCAATCGGTTCGATCGGGTGGGCGGCTCTCTCCCGCCGGATCCGCCGTTCCTCGCTTCGCCAGTGGTGATGAACGAGATTCGTGGCGATGCCGAATAGCCATGGGCGGGCATTTGGGCGCGTGAGGTCGAAGCGCTCCCTCGAGCAGAATGCGGTTGCGAACGTTTCGCCCACGAGGTCCTCAGCATCTTCACGCGCCACCCGCTTCGCAACGTAACGATTCACCGATCCGGCGTGCCTGTCGAAAAGGCCTGCGAACGCGCCGGGGTCCGTCAGCGAAGCGCGGACCACATCAGCATCCGTCGGCACCACACGTTCGATGTCCCCCATCAACTGAGTCTTGCCCGCGGAACGGAATTTGGTTCTCGACTGGAAAAGCAACTTTTCCACACGCCCGAATGTGCCGATCCGGGCGAGGCAACTATCGCGAGCGCGAGCCTTTTCGGGCGACCGCACCCCGCTTAGATCCGAAGAGCCACAAAAGGTCGTCTCGCTGAGAGCGGGTGACGGGGATCGAACCCGCATGGCCAGCTTGGAAGGCTGGAGCTCTACCATTGAGCTACACCCGCAAGGGGCCCGACGAGCCCCTGACACCGCAGCGATACTACGCGAGTGCGTCCCCGTGGGATCCACGGGCCCCCCGAAGCGGCCCGTGGGCGGCAGCCTCCCTGGAGCGTCTACCGTCGGTGTCCGTGGAGACGATGTACGACAGGGTCGGAGGAGAGCAGTTCTTCTTCGATCTCGTGGGCCGCTTCTACCTGGGCGTCGGCGGCGACCCCGTGCTGCGGCCCCTCTACCCCGAGGACCTGAACGAGTCGAAGGCCCACCTCGCCCTCTTCCTCAGCCAGTACTGGGGAGGGCCCACCACGTACAACGAGGAGCGGGGCCACCCGCGCCTGCGCATGCGCCACGCGCCGTTCGTCATCGGGCCGCTCGAGCGCGACGCGTGGTTGCGCCACATGGCCGACGCCGTGCGGGGTGCGGGCCTCGACGCCGGCGACGAAGAGGAGTTGCTCTCCTACTTCGAGATGGCGGCCGACTCCCTCATGAACTCGCGCTGAGCGTCGCTGCTCAATCGGTGAACTCGGGAGGGCGCTTGTCACGGCGGGCCCGCACCGCCTCTTCGAAGTTCTTGGTCGTGAGCCGCACGAACAGCTGGCCCAGGCCCTCTGCGTCCATGTGCGTCTCGAGGCTCGAGGCGTCGAGCGAGGCCCACAGCGAGCGTTTGGTGAGCTCGATGCCAGCCTGGCTGAAGCCGGTGATGCGCTCGGCGATGTCGAAGCAGGTGGCGAGGAGCTGGTCGGAGGCGACGACGTGGCTCACCAGGCCGATGCGTGCGGCCTCCTCGGCGTCGACATCTCGACCGGTCAACATGATCTCGGCCGCACGGGCGCTGCCGATGGCCCGGGGCAAGAGGTAGCTCAGCCCGAGCTCACTCGCGGTGAGTCCGTTGTTGATGCCCGCCGCCCGGAAGTAGGCAGGGACGCCGGCCACCCTGATGTCGCTCGCCATGGCCAGGCAGAAGCCCCCGCCGATGGCCGCCCCGTTGACTGCGGCGATCACCGGTTGGTGCAGGCGCCGCAGCGTCCGTATCACCTCGTCGAGCAGCTCCATCGAGCGCAGGGCGATGGTCGGGAGCCCGAGCCCCTCAATGTTGGGGAGCGCGCCAGGATCCTCCAAGTCGGCACCCGAGCAGAAGCCGTGCCCGGCGCCGGTGAGCACGACCACGCGCACGGTGTTGTCGCGCCCCAAGGCCTGCAGCGACTCGCGAAGCGGGATCATCACGTCGAACGCCATGGCGTTCATCCGCTCGGGGCGGTCCAGGGTCACGAGGGCGACGCCCTCCCGCGGCCTCTCGATCTTGACGAACGACACGGTGGCCGCCTTTCTCGGTTCGCTGCGAAGGCCAGAGTGTAGAGACCGGCCCGGCGAGAAGCGGGCGAAAGCGAGCCTCAGCTGCCCGGCTTGGCTCGCAAGCTCGCGGCCTCGAACGCGAGTACCGGGTCGTCGAGGGGCACCACCATCATCGGCTCAACCGAGCGGTGGCCGCTGTCAGCGAGCTTGACCGCGGTCCCGACCGCCACGAACTGGATGATGCGCGGGTTGTGCCCGAGCGGACCCTCGCGCAGCTTCACGTTGACCACGCCGTCCGCGTGCAGTCCGAGGCCCATTTGCTGCATCGAGTCCATGGCCCGCTCCCGTGCCAGGTAGAGCGCCTCGGTCAGGTTGGGCAACTCCACGTTCTGGCCCTTTTGGGCCGCCCACTGCCGGGCGGAACGACGGGGGGCGATGACGAAGCTGGCGCCGGCCACCAACCCACGCGGCATCCATCCAGCGCGAATGAGCAGCGAGAAGTCGCGAGCCGAGAGATCCGAGAGGAACTCGTCCCCACTCGGCTTCTCGCCGATGCGGCGCACCGCGGTGCCCGTCAGGGTCACGTCGACGTGGTGCGAGTGGACGCTGATGTCGATCTCGACGCCGACGACTCCGGCACCGCCCGCCCGAGCGCTCTCGTGGCGGAGTTGCTCGGAAGCCTCGCGCATGGCGCCGCCGAACGCGTCCGAAGCGGCGGTCACCTCACCGGCCTGCCAGGTCTGGAAAGCGCCCCACGGGATCGACCACCACCCCACGCCGAAGACCAGGTCGACCGGCTCCCACCCGATCGAGTGCAAGAGCAGCGCCTCGTCGATGGAGAGGTCCGAGGTGGCGCCGGGGTTGGTGGAGCTCGCGTGGGGTGCGCCCGCGCCGAGTGCGGCCATGGCCTGGCGGAGTTCGTCGGTCATCGCAGGGGCACCACGGTGGTGGGATGGGGCAGGGGGTTGAAGTCCTTGAACCGGCGCACGCGCGTTCCCTTGATCACGCACTGGATGGCCATGTCGCCCTCGCCGAACTCGCGGGTCGACTGGTCGAGATGCGCGCCGTGGAGGCTGTCCGAGCCGAGCTGGGCCCGCACCTTGGCGCGTGCCAGGTGGCGAGCCGCGCTCTGCGCCTTGCCGACCTGGGCGATGGACGACACCCCGGCCACCGAACCGAGCCATCCCATGTTCGCCTGACCGGACATCTGGTAGCGGGTGATGCAGTAGCCGATCATCTGCACCGAGCTCATGGCGGCCACCACCGACACCGGCGTGTACCCGGCCTCGATCAGCTTGGCCAGGCGTGCACCCGAAAGGAAGGTTGAGAAGATGCGCGAGGGCCTGGGCGAGTCCGGCACGACCACCGCGGTCCCCCTGATCGAGTATTCGATGGTCGAGGACCCCGCCAGCGGGGCGGCGGCGTCGAGCACCCCGATGACCCCGTGGGCGCCGGAGGCCTCAGCCTCTTCCATCATGCGCTGGTAGGCGAGGCCCCACCCCTGCGCCCAGCTCGTCTCGAGCCAGTCCTGTTCCCAGTTGTAGCCAAAGGTCCGGTGCTCGGCGCTCACCATGCCGTGGGGGCAGCGGTAGACCTCGCTGTAGGAACCGGCATTGGCGACGGGCTGGCCGTACCCGCCGAGGAACGGCGCGGTCGTGCCCTGCTGGTACCAGGACCACTGCATCACGCAGTAGCCCTGCACGAAGCCCACCGGCTCGAGGCCGAGGGCGAGGGTCGAGGCGAAGTCCGGCACCGACAGGGCCGAGGACCACGCGCCGTGGCCCAAACGCTCGGTTGCCGCTTCGGGCAGGTCGGAGGGGGGCACCTCAGCCGTCGAGGGAAATGATGGTCTGGGGGACGGGGATCTGGTGCTCGCCCTCGGTCTTGACCACGGCCGTGCCAAGGGAGAGGAACTCGATGGTGTGGTCCCCCCACATGTGGGTCTTCTCCTCGAGGCGCACCCCGACGATGCCGGTGGCGCCGAGCTCGTTGGCCTCGTCCTGCATGCGGGTCATCGCCAGCTCGCGTGCCTCGTAGAGCGCCTGGGTGAAGTTGGGCAGCTCGATGTTCTGGCCCGCCGAGCGCACCGTCTGGCCCAAGGAGCGATGGGCGATGTGGTAGACGCAGGTGCCCATCACGAGCCCGAGGGGGACGTGGCCGGTCTGGAGCAGCGTCCAGAAATCCTGCCCGGAGAGGTCCGACGTGAACGGCTTGCCCTGATTGTTGCGGTAGCTCTTCCCGTCCTCGGCCTTGACGGCCGTGCCCACCGCGATGAACTCGGCCGTGTCCGAGCCCCACTCGTAGTAGTTGACGTCGAGGCGCACGCCGACCACGCCGTCGGCTCCGAGCTCGAGGGCCTCGGCGTCCATGCGGTTCATGGCCAACTCGCGTGCGTTGTACATCGCCTCGGTCAGCTTGGCGAGCTCCTGGCTCTGGGACCAGCGACGAGTCTGGATGCCCAGGTGGTAGATGGAGCTGCCCATCACGAAGCCCACCGGGTGGAACCCGACCTCTTTGATGAGGAGGAACTCGTTGACCGACAGGTCCGAGGTGAACATCCCCTTGTGGCCCGGGCGGTCCTCGAGCTCGGCCAGCCGGCGGGCAGCGTCGGGCGGGAGCTGCGCCCCCTCGAAGAACGGGTGGGCCGCCTCTTCGTCGGTGGCGACTTCGGTCTCGCCGATCTCTTCGTCAGCCATCTGTGCCGTCTCCGATCACTATCGACTCGAGCGCGAGGCGGGTCGCCTCGCTGGTTGCGGCTTCATCGCGTAGTGCACCGAGCAGGCGCCGGAGCCACTCGTCCATCGTGACCTTCGTCGAGCGGATGCGGATCCCGCCACTCGATCTCGCCACCACACAGTCGAGGCGACCGCCTTCGACGGTGGCGATGAGCTGGTCGTCGCCGAGGTCGACGATGAGCTGGGCGATGTCATCGGTCTTCTTGAACCGGCCGCGCCCCCGCTCGACGTGCAGGCGGTCGCCCAGGGCGCCTGCCAGGCGCTGCACCAGCACCTTCAAGAGGACTCGGACGTCACCGGTGTCCGCCTGCAGGGAGGAGGCGAGCAGATCGAGGTCGGAGATCTGTTCGTCCACGCACCCACGTTACCGTCGTACCCCGCTCCGCCCCTTCCGCCCTTCTGGGCCGGGGTCAGGAGCCGTGGGCGGGAGTGGCCGGGTCGTTCTTGGCGAGCCAGCGCAGCCGAGCGGCGCGGGCGTCCCACGCATAGACGACACAGGTGTGGGCGCACAGATCGTGAAAGGCGCGTCGTTCGCGTTGGACGATGATCCCGATCAGCCCGATCCCGAAGAAGAAGATGCTGATGGGCAGCGTGATCGTGCGGATGGTGGCTGCCTTGAAGCCAATGGGCGCGCCCTCGGCGCTGACCACCTTGATGCCGAAGATGGCCATCCCGAGGGTCTTGCCGCTCACCGCCCACTGGTAGGTGAAATAGATGAACTCCCAGACCACGACCACGACCAACGCCAGCAGCCGGTGCTTGGCGATCGAGAACGAGTGCCCGCTGACCAGGCTCGTGAACAGCGTGACCCCGGCCACGCCCAGGGAATACAGCCCCCATGAAATGCCGATGTCGGCCGCGAAGGCCACGAGTCGGCTCACCGCGCCGGCGTAGTTGCCCTGCCGGCCGACCACCGGGCCTCCGATGGCCTGCTCCACGTTCGTCATGTCGTGCCACCCGAGGCCTCGATGGCGGCAACCGGCTCCTTGGTGCGCCCGACCAGCAGGGGTGGCCCGAGCGGGAGGGTCCCGGGCTTGCGCCGCAGGATGCGCGCCGACCAGCGGGCCACGAAGTCATCGAGCCCGACACCTTGTGCGCGCACCACGTCGAGCACCTCGCCGGCCACGCCGGTGGTGGAGCGGGCGATGATCGAGCCGAGCTCGGTCTGCTCGATCAGCTTGTCGATGTCCACGCTGGCGATCAGCTTGTCGACGTTGACCCGGTCGACCACGGCTTCGACATCGACGCGTGCGACGACCTGGTCCACGTCCACGCGGGCGACCACCTGGTCGACGTCCACCCGCTCGATGATGTGGTTCACATCGACCCGGCCGATCAGCGCGTCCACGTCCACCCGGCTGATGAGGGCGTCCACGTCGAGCCGTGCCACCAGCTCGTCGATGTCGATCTTGGCCACCACCTCGTTCATGTCAACCCGGTCGAGGAGTGCACTGACATCGATGCGCGCCAGCAGGGCGTTGATGTCGAGCGCGTCGACGACCACCTTGACCACCTGCTCGGCGATGGCCTGGGCGAGCCGGTCGGGCCGCGGGACCGAGGGGGTCATGACCCGGCGTCGGGCCGCGTCCGGGGCCCCCGTCGCCCCGCTCGGCGCTCGCATCCCCCGTCCAGCACCTCGCCATCATGCCATTGACGTGCGGCGATGCCCATGACCGGCCGCCGATCCGCCAGCCTCGCCGGCCAGCGGGCACTGGCACGAGCGCCGCAGCGAGGTGCGCGAAGAGCAAAGAGGTCCGCCGTGGAGTTGACTGCCTGCGAACCCGGCGTGCCGTTGCTTCGCCCTCCTCGCCGACCCGCGCGGGTCGCTCTTCAACGTCATCGCCTTGGCCGAGCTCTCAAGCTCGACGCGCAGGGTGTCGAGCTCAGGACTCGCTGGCCACCCACGCAACCGCACCGCCGGCGAGGTTGGCGGCCGCCCACCCGCTGCGCTCGAGGGCGTCGGCGGCGGCCGCCGAGCGCACACCCGAGTGGCACAGCACCACGATCGGGCGATCGGTCGGGAGCTCCGCGGTGCGCCCCCCGAGCTCGCCCAGGGGGATGTTGACGGCGCCGGGGAATGCCCACTCGAGCACCTCGTCGGGCTCGCGCACGTCGAGGAGGTAGAGGTCCTCGCCACCGCTCAGGCGCTGGCGGAGCTGGTCGGGTGTGACGTCGGACGCGGCCATCGGCCCTCCTCGGTTCGAGATGTGCTCTCACCCTATGGCCCTTCGTGCAGGTGCCCCGACGGCCCGAGGAGCGCCCGTTACGATCGGATCGTGCCGATCTCACGACGAGTGCTCGACGACGGTGAGCGCGTCGTCCTCGACGTGCGCCCGCACTGGAGCATGCTCACTGCGCCGCTGCTGCTGAGCGCGGTAGCGGTCGCCGGCGCCATCACCCTCGTTGCCTTCTTCCCGAGTCAGCCGATCGCACTCGACTGGGTGCTGGCCGCGGTGGTGGCCGCCTGCTTGGCGTGGCTGGGCGTGCGGCTGGCGCGCTGGCTGGCGACGAGCCTCGTGGTGACGACGTCACGCGTAGTGCTGCGCCGCGGGCTGCTCGTGCGCGACCTCGTCCAGATCCGGCTCGTCCGAATCGCCGAGGTCCACGTCCGCCAGAGCATCGTCCAACGGGCGCTCGGCACCGGGCGCGTCGTGATCGAGATCGCCGGCGACGAGTCGATCGCCATCGACGATGTCCGCCAGCCCCGCGCTTTCCAGCGGGTGCTCAACCATGAGCTCGACGTGGCGAGCGGCGCCTACGCGGAGGCGACCGACGATGAGGAGTGGGTACCGCGAATGGCCCCCCAGGCGATGGCGACGCCCCCGCATGGGCTTCCCAGCACGCTGCCGGGAGCAACGGCCACGGGCAGCGGCATCGCCGAGCAGCTGATCGCCCTCGACGACCTGCGCCGCCGGGGGATCGTGACCGCCAGTGAGTTCGAGACGAAAAAGGCAGAGTTGTTGAGCCGGCTTTGAGGTGGAGCGCCCCGGTCGCCCGAGTACCGTGGGGCCGATGAGCACGACCCGCTACCGCTGCACCGCATGCGGCAACCTGACCCGCTTCGACGTCACCTCGACTCGCACGACCCGCCAGTTCCAGCACTTCACGGTGGGCGGCGATCTCGTCGTCGATGACGAAGTGGTGCTCGACGAGCGCACCGACGAGGTGGCGTGTCGCTGGTGCGGACACGGTCGCGGCGTCGAGGTGCTGAGCGCGGCGCCTGAGACCTCCGATGACGCCGTGCCATCCGAGAGCGGCCCGAGCGCCCCGTGAGCGCCGGGCAGCGGCCTCCGTCGCTCGAGAGCGCCGTCGCCATACCCACCTATCGCGGGCAGCCCGCCCCGACGCCCGCCGACTTCGGTGGCACCACGCCGGTCGGGGACCCGGTGACGGTAACCGTGCTCACCCCGGGTCGGTGGACGCTGCTCCTCTTCCTCGGAGAGGAGTGCGACGGGTGCCGGGACTTCTGGGATGCGGCCACCGATCCCGTCGGCTCGGGGCTGGCGAGTGACGAACACGTCGTGACGGTGGTGCGCGCCCCGGGGGCCTCAGCCACGACTGCTGCAGCGAGAGGCGCTTTGGTCGTGTGCGCGCCAGCAGCGTTCCCCGCCTACGGGGTGAGCGCCGCTCCCTTCTTCTCGCTCGTCGACGGCTCGGTGCGCTCGGTCGTGTCCGAGGGCCTCGCCTGGGGTGTGGCACAGGTCGCCGCCCTGGTGGCCTCGGCGCGACGGGGCGAGCCGACGATCGAGGCTCCACGGCTGGCGCCGGGTGGGAGGGGGCGCTGATGGACTCGGTCGTCCTCGACGTCGACACGAGGAGGTCGCGCATCGTCGACCTCACCACGTCGGTGGGCGACTTCTGCGCCGGACGCGGTGACGGGCTCTGCTCGGTCTTCGCCCCCCACGCCACCGCCGGTCTGGCCCTGATGGAGGTGGGCTCGGGCTCGGAGGCCGACCTCCTTGACGCCCTCGAGCGGCTCATTCCCCGAGACGACCGTTACCGCCACCGCCACGGGGCGACCGGCCACGGCGCGGACCACCTCCTGCCCGCGCTGGTGTCGCCGTCGCTCGTCGTCCCGGTCTTCGGCGGGCGCCTGGCGCTCGGCACGTGGCAGTCGGTCGTGCTCGTCGACCTCAACACCGACAATCCGCACCGCCAGGTGCGAGTGTCGTTCCTCGGGGACTGATACACCCCGACGCCATGCTGGCGGTGGCACCGCGGTTGGGTGCCGAGACACCACGGCAGAAGGGCACACCATGACGACTCCGGACCTGGTCATCGACTGCGAGGCCTGCACCATGCGCGACACCTCGGCGTGCGGGGACTGCCTGGTCAGCTTCCTGGTCGAGCGTGAGCCCGACGACGCCGTCATCATCGACGCCGACGAGGCGCGCGCCGTGCGGATGCTCGAGCGGGTCGGGCTCGTGCCCAACGTCCGCTTCGTCGCCCGCACCGGCTGAGGCGTTGGCCGGGCACCCGGCGATGGGTAAAGGTGTGGCCCGTGAAGCGGCACCTCCTCGTCACCAACGACTTCCCCCCCAAGGTGGGCGGGATCCAGGTCTACCTCTGGGAGCTGTGGCGCCGGCTCGACCCGGAGAGCTTCGCGGTCCTCACCGCCTCGTCGCACCCTGACGCCGCGCACTTCGACGCCGAGCAGGCGGCGAGGGGGGTGCGCATCGAGCGGGTGCCCGAGGCCACCCTCTTCTTCCCGACACCCGGTGCGATCGAGCACATCCGGCAGGCCGCGGCGGCGATCGACGCATCGCTGATCCTGCTCGACCCCGCGCTGCCGCTCGGCCTCGCCGGCCCCCGGCTCGGGCTGCCCTACGGCGTCCTCCTCCACGGCGCCGAGGTCGCTGTCCCCGCCCGCTTCCCGGGCTCCCGCCAGGCTCTCGGCCACGTGCTCGCCCACGCCGACCTCGTCATCGCCGCCGGGGGCTATCCCGCCGCCGAGGCCCGCCGCGCCGCTCGGGGGCGCCTCCCGCCCATCGTGGAGATCCCCCCCGGTGTCGACACGACCCGGTTCGCCCCGCCCAGCGCGGACGAGCGCAGCGAAGCCCGGCGCAGCTTCGGGCTCGCCACGGACGGACCCGTCGTCGTCTCGGTGAGCCGCCTCGTCCCGAGGAAGGGGATGGACGTGCTGATCGACGCCGTCGACCGACTGACCCCAAGCTTCCCCGGGCTGACCCTCGCCATCGCCGGCGCCGGGCGCGACGGCGGTCGCCTCGAGCGCCTCGCCGCCGACTCGGGGGCGGCGGTGCACTTCCTCGGCCGGGTGAGCGACGACGACCTTCCCCGGCTCCTCGGGGCGGCCGACGTGTTCGTCATGGCCTGTCGGAACCGCTGGCTCGGTCTCGAGCAGGAGGGCTTCGGCATCGTCTTCCTGGAGGCCGCCGCCGCCGGGGTGCCCCAGATCGCCGGCGACAGCGGGGGAGCGGCAGAAGCGGTCGAGCACGGCGTCACCGGGCTCGTGCTCGAGCACCCGAACGACCCCACCCACCTGGCCTCGGCCCTGCGCCGGCTCCTGGGCGACGAGCCGCTGCGGCGGGCCATGGGCGACGCGGCGCGTCGCAGAGCCGTGGCATCCTTCGACTATGCAAGGCTCGCACCTAGGCTGGCGGACGCAATCGCCCATCTGGGAGGCTGACCGATGGCTCGAGTCGTGCCAAGCGTGATTGCCGTGCGGGCGACCCCCGCCGAGTCGGGATCAGGAGGGTGACCGTGGCGGAACAGGCCACTGAGCGGATGGTGGTGGCGGCGTCGCCGGGGCGCTGCTTCGCTGTCGCGGCTGACATCGAGCGCTACCCGGACTGGGCGGTCGACATCAAGGACGTGACCGTTCACGAGCGCGACGCCGAGGGGCGCCCCTCACTCGTGACCTTTCGCGCCGCGGCCTTCGGCCGCTCGACCAGCTACACCCTCGCCTACGACTACGAACTGGCCCCGAAGGTGCTGGCCTGGCGCCAGACCCAGGGCGACATCACCACCAAGCTCGACGGCAGCTACGTCTTCAGCGAGGGGGACGCCGGGGGCACCGACGTGGACTACCACCTCGAGGTCGAGCTGCGGGTGCCGATCCCGGGCTTCATCAAGATGCGCGCCCAGAGCAGGATCATGTCGACGGCACTGCGTGACCTGAGGGCCCGGGCCGAGTCGCCCGAGTGAGCCCTGGCGCGCCGGCGGGCGCGCGGACCCGGCCCACGTTCGGAGTCGACATCGGGGGGACCAAGGTGCTCGGCGTCGCGCTCGATGCCGACGGCAGCCTCCTCGCCGAAGCCCGGGTGGCCACCCCCCACGTCGCCACCGGCGCTGGCCCGGCGGGCCGGGTTGTGGGCTCAGAGGTCGCCCACGCCGTGGCCGAGGTCGTCGGGAGGCTCCACGCCATGCTCCCTCCGAGCGCCGGGGGAACCCCGGCGCCGGTCGGGGTCGGCGTGCCCGGCATGCTCGACCACGAGGGGGTCCTGCGCTATGCCCCGAACCTCCTCAGCGCCTCGGGGGCGGACATGTCGGGACTGCTCGAGGGGCTCCTCCCCGCCACGCCGGTGGTCATCGAGAACGACGCCAACTGTGCGGTGGTCGCCGAGCACGCCTTCGGCGCCGCCCGCGGCTTCGACGACGTCGTCATGGCGACCCTCGGGACGGGCATCGGCGGGGGGATCCTGCTCGGCGGCTCGCTGGTCGGTGGGGGCCACGGCTTCGCCGGGGAGATCGGCCACATGGTGGTCGACCCGGCCGGGCCGCCGTGCCCGTGCGGCTCGCGCGGCTGCTGGGAGCGCTACGCCTCCGGGGGCGGGCTCGGGCGCCTGGCCCTCGAGGCGGCGCTCGCCGGGCATCTCGTCGAGGTGGTCGAGCTCGCCGGTGGGGACCCCGAGGCGGTGCGCGGCGAGCACGTGACGCGCGCCGCCCTCGAGGGGGACCCGGGCGCGCGCGCCGTCCTCGAGGAGCTCGGCTGGTGGGTGGCGCTCGGGCTCTCCAACCTGGCGGCGGTGGTCGACCCCGAGCTGTTCGTCCTCGGTGGTGGCCTGGCCGAGGCGGGCGACCTCCTTGTGCTTCCGACGAGGCGTGCGTACGCCACCTTGGTCGAGGGCGGCGACCGCCGGCCACCGGTCGGCATCGTGGTGGCCGAACTCGGTGAGCGCGCCGGGGCGGTCGGCGCTGCGCTGCGGGCACGTCGGGCCCTCGCATGAGGACCGGGGTCATCCTCCCGAGCTTTCGCGCTGACGCCGACGCCGCGTTCGCGGCCGCCGGACAGGCGGCGGCGGCGGGCCTCGACGGCGTCTTCTGCTACGACCACCTCTGGCCGATGGGTCAACCGGAGCGCCCCGCGCTGGCGCCGTTTCCGCTGCTCGCCGCCATCGCCCGGGCCAACCCCGGGCTCTGGGTGGGCACGCTCGTGGCGCGCATCGGCCTGGTGCCCGACCACGTCGTGGTGGCCGAGTTCGACGCGCTCGCCGCCATCGCCCCGAGCCGGGTGATTGCCGGCCTCGGGACCGGCGACCGGCTGAGCGCAGCGGAGAACGAGGCCTACGGGGTGCCGATGGGCACGCCCGACGAGCGCCGCCGCTCCCTCGCCGCGTGTGCCTCGGCGCTCGTCGAGCGCGGCATCACGGTGTGGGTCGGCAGTGGGTCGACGCGCACGGTGGCCCTCGCCGCCGAGCTCGGGATCGCCCTCAACATGTGGGCGGCCAGCCCCGGCGAGGTGGCGGCACAGGTGGCCCGCTCGGAGGTCACCTGGGCCGGCCCGACGCCGGTGCCGGGGGATGGGGCCCAGGCGATCGGGCCCCTCGGGGCCGACCTGGCCGGCGCCGGTGCCACCTGGGCGGTCTTCGGGTGGCCCGCACCCCTCGACGAGGTCGCCGCCCTCGGCACCTGGGCCGGGTGAGGGCGGGGTCCCGAGGGCCCCGGGGCACAGGGCTACCCTTGGGTGATGGAGTTCCGACGGATCAACGGCTTGCCGCCCTATGTCTTCGCCACCATCAACGACCTCAAGGCCGAGGCCCGCCGCGCCGGCAAGGACGTCATCGACCTCGGGTTCGGGAACCCTGACCTACCGTCCCCCGATATCGCGGTCGAAAAGCTCGCCGAGTCGGTCCACAACCCGAAGAACCACCGCTACTCGGCCTCGAAGGGCATCCCGAAGCTGCGCGAGGCCGTCGCCGCCCTCTACGCGCGCAAGTTCGCCGTCGAGCTCGACCCGGCCACCGAGGTGGTCACCACCATCGGTGCCAAGGAGGGCTTCTCGCACCTCATGTGGGTGCTGCTCGGCCCGGGCGACACCGCCCTCGTGCCCTCACCGTCGTACCCGATCCACATCTACGCGCCGCTCTTCACCGGGGCGGAGGTCCGCCAGGTCCGACTGGAAGGACCCGGTACGCCGACTGACGGGCAGGTGAGCCCGGGCGACGCCTTCTTGGAGGGGCTCGCCGAGTCGTGGGAGTCCGCATGGCCGAAACCCCGCGTCGTGGTGCTCTCCTTCCCGCACAACCCGACGACGGCGTGCGTCGACCTCGAGTTCATGACAAAGCTCGTGGCGTTCGCCAAAGAGCACGAGGTCGTCCTCGTGCACGACTTCGCCTACGCCGACCTCGGCTTCGACGGGTACGAACCGCCGTCGATCCTCCAGGTGCCGGGCGGCAAGGACGTCGCCGTCGAGCTCTACACCCTCACCAAGTCCTTCTCCATGGCCGGGTGGCGCGTGGGCTTCCTGGTCGGCAATGCCGAGATCGTGGGCGCGCTGACCAAGCTCAAGAGCTACCTCGACTACGGCACCTTCCAGCCGATCCAGATCGCGGCGACCGTGGCGATGAACGAGGCGCCCGAGTACCCGAGGGAGATCAACCACATCTACCAGCACCGCCGTGACGTGCTGTGCGACGGCCTGCGCCGCATTGGCTGGGAGGTGACCCCGCCGAAGGGCACCATGTTCGTGTGGGCGCCGATCCCCGAGCCGTACCGCGAGATGGGCTCGCTCGAGTTCGCGAAGTTCTTGGTGCGCGAGGCGGACGTCGCCACCTCGCCGGGAGTCGGCTTCGGGCCGGGCGGTGACGGGCACGTGCGCTTCGCGCTGATCGAGAACGAGCAACGCACCCAGCAGGCCATCCGCAACCTGAAGCGCGCCCTGCCCAAGCTCGGCTGAGGGGGCGCCGGCAGCGGGCGGCTTTCCGAGCAGCGGCGGCCGTGCGCGGGTACCGTTTGACGTGGCCTACTGGGTGTTCAAGATCCTGCTCTCACCCATCTTCTTCCTGGTCTTCAGGGTGAAGGTCGAAGGGCGCCAGTACGTGCCAAAGAAGGGGGCGGCGGTGCTCGCCGCCAACCACCAGTCCTTCTGCGACTCGTTCTTCTTGCCGCTCGTCGTCTCGCGCAAGCTGACCTACCTGGCCAAGGCCGAGTACTTCGACACGTGGCGCACCGCCTGGTTCTTCCGCTCGGCGGGCCAGATCCCCATCCGCCGCAGCGGTGGCGACGCCTCCCAGCGCGCGCTCGACACCGCCGCCGAGGTCCTGGGCGCGGGCAAGCTGCTGGGCGTCTACCCCGAGGGGACGCGGGCCTGTGACGACTCGGTGCACCGTGGCCGCACCGGCGTGGCCCGCCTGGCCGCCGAGAGCGCGGTGCCGGTCATCCCGGTCGGCATCATCGGGACGGTCAAGGTCCAGCCGGTGAACCGGCGCATGATGCGCCCCTTCCACAGGGTCACCATCCGGTTCGGCCCACCCATGCGCCTGGAGAGCCACGGGGCGAGCGAGCTCGACCATGCCGAGCTCCGCGAGTTCACCGACGCGCTCATGCGCGAGATCTCGCGCCTGTCGGGGCGCCCGTACGTCGACGAGTACATCCCGAAGCGCTCAGCGCAATCGGTCGGCTGACGGTCGCGGAACCGTAATCGGCGGGAAACGCCCTGTTCACTTCCATCGCCTAGCGTGATGCCATGGTGAGGTACGCAGTTCGAATCCACCTGCCGGACCGGCCTGGGGCGCTCGGCGCCGTCGCCAGTCGTATCGGCGCGGTCGGGGGCGACATCATCGCCATCGACATCTTGGACCGGGCCGACGGGCAGGCCATGGACGAGTTCATCATCGAGCTGGCCGGCGAGGAACTGGTGGGACTGCTCCGCTCGGAGATCCTCGAGGTCGACGGGGCGAGCATCGACACGGTGCGAGCCGTCGACCCTCAGTCGAGCTGACTGCCTGCTAGCCCTGCGCCTCATCCTCTCGGGCCCAGTGCCGGGCCCGCTCGACGGCGCGCTGCCAGGCGGCGTAGAGCGCGTCGGGGATCGTGCGGTCCGCGGCCGGCTCGAAGCGGGCGTCGAGCGACCAGCGCGCCGAGAGCTCATCGAGCGAGTCCCACACCCCCTCGGCCAGTCCGGCCAGCGTCGCTGCCCCGAGGGCCGTGGTCTCGATGGAGGTGGGGCGCGCCACGCACGTGGCCAACTGGTCGGCTTGGAGGGAGAGCAGCAGGTCCATCGCACTCGCCCCGCCGTCGACGCGCAGTTCACTAACCGGCGTGCCGGTGGCGGCGACCATGGCTTCGACCATGGCCCGGACCTGGTAGGCCATGGCCTCGACGGTGGCCCGGGCGAGCTGGGCGCGCCCGGCCCCCCGGGTGATGCCGGTGATGGTGCCGCGCGCGCTCTCGTCCCACCAGGGGCTCCCCATGCCCGTGAAGGCGGGGACCACGTAGACCCCGCCGCTGTCGGCGACCGAGCCGGCGAGGGGCCCCATGTCCTCGGAGCGCTCGATGACGGCAAGGCCGTCGCGCAGCCACTGGATTGCCGCACCCGACACGAACGCCGATCCTTCGAGGGCATAGGCGAGCGGGCCGCCCTCCCCGCCGTGGCCGCCCAGGTCCCAGGCGACCGTGGTCAGCAGCCCGGCGGGCGGCGGTGGGCGCTTCGCTCCGACGTTGGCCAGCACAAAGCTGCCGGTGCCGTAGGTGGCCTTGACCATGCCGGAGGCGAAGCAGGCCTGGCCGAACAGAGCGGCCTGCTGGTCGCCGGCGATGCCGCTGATTGGCACGCCAGCGAGCCCGCGACCGCCGTCGCCCAATGCGGCGGCAGAGACAACGGCGAAGCGGCCACAGGAGGGCCGGACGTCGGCGAGGACGGCGCGCTCGACACCGAAGAGCGCGCACAGCTCGTCGGACCAGGCGCCCTCGTCGATGTCGTAGAGAAGGGTCCGGCTGGCGTTGGTCGGGTCGGTGGCGAAGACCCCGCCGTGCTCGGCCCCGCTCAGGTGCCAGAGCACCCAGGAGTCGACCGTGCCCAAGGCCAGGTCGCCGACCGGTGTCGACGACAGCGCCCCGTGCTCGGCGAGCCAGGCCATCTTCGTGGCCGAGAAATAGGAGTCGAGCATGAGCCCGGTGCGCGAGCGCACGAGGTCGAGGTGGCCCGCCTCGCGCAGCGACCGGCAGTGGCCCCGTGTCCGCTTGTCCTGCCAGACGATGGCTCGGTGGAGCGGCGCCCCGGTGGAGCGGTCCCAGGCGACCACCGTCTCGCGCTGGTTGGTGATGCCGAGGGCGGCGACCCGCTCGCCCCGCTCGGCGATTCGCCCCGCCACCTCGAGAAGCGTGGCGCGCACGTGGTCGATGATCTCGGTGGCATCGTGCTCGACCCAGCCGGGGCGCGGGAAGTACTGCGCGAGCTCCCGGTAGGCGATGTCGGTGACCTGGCCGGCGTGGTCGATGACGAGCGCGCGCACCCCGGTGGTCCCCGCATCCACAGCCACGATGCACGTCATGGGTGCCGACGCTACCGCCCCCACCGCTGGACGGGTTGGGGCTGGTGGCTGCCCGGTCGTTGCGCCGGCCATTCTCCGGCGCAACGGGGTGCCCGGCCGACAGTTTCTTTTTCGAAGGGCCGCCGAACTGGAAGAATTCACGTCGAGAAGCGTTGACAGGGACGTAACTACAGTGCTGTAATGAACCCCAGCATCTCGTGCCTCGGGGGAGCACCGACCACAATATGTTGTGGTTCGGGGGGAAGTAAGGTCGCTCCGAGTCGGAATGCAGCACTGCAGATCGGGTGGGGGGCGCACGACGCACTTTCCACGAGAACCCCAAGGACTACAGGAGAGAGCACATGGCAATCGCACCCCAGCGACTCGGGATCGGCATCCGCCGGCACTTCACCACCGAGGGCGTCCACCCCTACGACGAGGTGCGCTGGGAGCGCCGTGACTCTCGCATCACGAACTACCGCGACGGCACCGTCGCCTTCGAGCAGCTGGGCGTCGAGGTGCCCGAGTCCTGGAGCGTCAACGCCACCAACATCCTCGCCCAAAAGTACTTCCGCGGGACCCTCGGCACCCCTGAGCGCGAGACCTCGCTCAAGCAGGTGGCCGACCGGGTGGCCGACAGCATCACCAGCTGGGGGCTGAAGGACGGCTATTTCGCCGACGAAGAGGAAGCCGAGATCTACCGCGACGAGCTCAAGCACCTGATCATCCATCAGAAGGCGGCCTTCAACTCTCCGGTGTGGTTCAACATCGGCGTCGACGGCGTCCCCCAGCAGGCGAGCGCCTGTTTCATCCTGGCGGTCGAGGACTCGATGGACTCGATCCTCAACTGGTACACCGAAGAGGGCGTGATCTTCAAGGGTGGCTCGGGTGCGGGCGTCAACCTCTCCAAGATCCGCTCGTCCCACGAGCTCTTGAAGGGCGGGGGCACGGCGTCGGGCCCCGTCAGCTTCATGCGCGGTGCCGACGCCTCGGCGGGCACCATCAAGTCGGGTGGTAAGACCCGCCGCGCCGCCAAGATGGTGATCCTCGACGTCGACCACCCCGACTTGGAGGACTTCATCTGGTGCAAGGCGATCGAGGAGCGCAAGGCACGCGTGCTGCGTGACGCCGGCTTCGACATGGACCTCGACGGCAAGGACAGCCACTCGACGCAGTACCAGAACGCCAACAACTCGGTCCGGGTCACCGACGAGTTCATGCAGGCGGTCGTCGACGACGCGGAGTGGGCATTGCGCGCCCGTGGTGACGGGGCGGTCATTCGCACCGCGCCAGCCCGGGACCTCTTCCGCCAGCTCGCCCACGCGGCGTGGGAGTGCGCGGACCCCGGCATGCAGTTCGACACCACCATCAACAAGTGGCACACCGCCCCCAACACCGGCCGCATCAACGGCTCGAACCCGTGCAGCGAGTACATGCACTTGGACAACTCGGCGTGCAACCTGGCCAGCTTGAACCTGATGAAGTTCTTGAACGACGACGACACTTTCGACATCGAGGGCTTCAAGGCCGGCATCGAGATCATGTTCACCGGCCAGGAGATCCTGGTGGGCAATGCCGACTACCCGACGGCGAAGATCGGCGAGAACTCCCGGCTGTTCCGCGAGCTCGGCCTCGGCTACGCCAACCTCGGCGCGCTGCTCATGGCGAACGGCCTGCCGTACGACTCCGACGAGGGCCGCGCCTGGGCCGGTGCCATCACCGCCCTCATGACGGGGCACGCCTACGCCACCTCCGCTCGGACGGCGGCCCGCATGGGCCCCTTCGCCGGGTTCCACGACAATGCCGAGCCCATGGTCAACGTGTTGCGCATGCACCAGGCCGAGGCCTCCAAGATCGACGAGGACGTCGTCCCGCCCGAGCTGCTCTCGGCCGCACAGGAGGCGTGGGACCGTGCCGTCGAGCTGGCCGAGCAGTTCGGTGTGCGCAACTCGCAGGCGACCGTGCTCGCACCGACCGGCACCATCGGGCTGCTCATGGACTGTGACACCACCGGCGTCGAGCCCGACCTCGGACTGGTCAAGACCAAGAAGCTGGTCGGTGGCGGCACGATGTCGATCGTCAACCAGACCGTGCCGCGTGCCTTGCAGCAGCTCGGCTACAGCCCGGCCCAGGTCGGCGCCATCGTCGCCTACATCGACGAGCACAAGACCATCGTCGGCGCCCCCGACCTCACGGCCGAGCACCTGGCGGTGTTCGCCTGCTCGATGGGCGACAACACCATCCACTACTCGGGCCACGTGCGGATGATGGGTGCGGTCCAACCCTTCATCAGCGGTGCGATCTCGAAGACGGTGAACATGCCCGAGGACGTGACCGTCGACGACATCGAACAGCTCCACATCGACGCCTGGCGGCTCGGCATCAAGGCCGTTGCGATCTACCGTGACAACTGCAAGGTCGGCCAGCCGCTCTCGACCACGAAGAAGGCCGGGGCCGAGGGCGGGGACGACGCGCCGGCCGGTTCGGAGGCGGAGGCCCACGACCGGGCGGTGGCGGCGCGCATCGCCGAGCTCGAGGTGGCGCTGGCGAACGAGCAGGCGAGGAAGAACGAGTCGGTCGTGGTCGGTGCGGTGCGGGAGCGTCTGCCCCGGCGGCGCCAGTCGAAGACCTTCGCCTTCCGGGTGGCTGACTGCGAGGGCTATGTGACCGTCGGCGAGTACGAGGACGGTCGCCCCGGCGAGGTGTTCATCAAGGTCTCCAAGCAGGGCTCGACCCTGGCGGGGATCATGGATGCCTTCTCGATCTCGATCAGCCTGGGCCTCCAGCACGGCGTGCCGCTGTCGACCTACGTGCGCAAGTACTCGAACATGAAGTTCGAGCCGGCCGGCATCACCGACGACGCTGAGCTGCGGATCGCCTCGAGCCTGGTGGACTACATCTTCCGCCGGGTCGCCCTCGAGTACCTCCCCGCTGACGAGCGCGCCGAGCTCGGTGTGCTGTCGACGGCCGAGCGGACCCAGCCCACCCTGCCTGGCGTCGAGGAGAGCGCGACCCTCTCGGTCGGCGTCCTTGACGACGGCCCGGCGGCGGTCATCGAAGCGCCGGTCGCCCCGGCGGTCCCGGCCGCCGAGACCCTGGCCCGAGCCGAGCAGCGCGACGCCCCCTACTGCTACAGCTGCGGCAACGTCATGCAGCGTGCGGGCTCGTGCTACGTCTGCGGGAGTTGCGGCACGACGAGCGGGTGCTCGTAGTGTGCTCTGTCGCCAGGTGTCATCGGCTTTTGATCCCAGGTGTCACCCGAATTTAGGGCAGGTGACATCGGATCTGGGCCAGTACTTGAACTTGGAGCGTCTCTCCCACAACTGATTGGCGCCGCTGTGTCCCAGCACTTCACGTTCACCGGTCACCTCGAGAACCGGCAGCTAAGCGACGTCGGCCGAGCCGGGAGGACCTAGTGCGCCTGAAGCGCGGCCTCGTACGCCTGTCGCTTCAAGCGGAAGGGCCCGAGGTCGACCGGCTGCTCATAGGTGGCGGTTCTGGTGTCACCCCAGGTCACGGTGCCGAGGTCGAAGGTGATGTGGGCAGAGGCACCACCGCAGCCGAACTCGCCACACGTGCAGGTCAGCACCGGTACGTACCCATCGGGCACCGAGTGTGCCTCTGAGCGAGGCGGCAACTCGCGGTATGGACCCCAGGCCGCGCCAGCCCCATGCCCACCTCAGCCGTCGGTAGAGGGTCGGTCGGCTGCTGTTTGGCGCGTGCCCAGAGGTCGGAGAGCTCGACGCCGTTGATCGTCACCACGACCCGCTCGTTGATGCCCCCGCCCCGGAGCCGGAACTCGATGACGTCAGTGCCCATCCTGTCATCTGCACCCATGCTCTGGTCGCGTCAATCTCGCTCACCGAGTACGCCGCCACCGACGAGCTCCGCGTTCGGGCACCGGCCCGATGAGCTCAGGGGCGTAGGTCCTGATGGCCTCGACCGCGCTGCGTGTGGAGGGGTTCACCAGCGACTGATCGCCCACCACAAGGGTCGGGACGGTCTCGTTCCCGCCGGCGATCTCCCTGACCACGGCAGCCCCGGCCAGCTCCTCCCAGATGTTCACCTCTGTCACCGTGACGTGGGCTCGGCGAAGTCCTCTACGGAGGACCATGCAAAAAGGGCACCCGGGGCGCCAGTACAGGGTGACTGACACGGGGTGTCAGTCGGAGCTGGTCGCCGTGGTGACCACCCTGGTCGAGCCGTCAGGGCGGGACTCGACCATCGAGCCATCTGCAGCGAGTGCCACCGTAGCGACGCCTTCTGCGGCCAGCTGTTCGCCGAAGGAGAGGGAGACGGCACGTCGCCGGATCGCAGCATCCAGCTTTGTATTAGATGGACTAGCCATGCCTCCAGTCTTGCACCGCGAGGCGCTCTACCCTTCAGGAAGTGCCGGTGAAGCCTGCGGGAGCAGATGTCTGGAAGGGCCGCTTGGTGGATCTGCGGCAGTCCTTATCAGCGGCTGCGCCGGGATTCGCTGCGCTTGGTGCGGGGCTCGCTCGAAGGTGATCGCTTCGAGCAGCGCACGACTGGTCGCCTGGCGTTGCCGAAAGGGACGGACCTGCGCCGGGTGTCGATGTGCAGCCACGACGGAGATCTCCACGTCTTCGTCGCGGCTGCATGGCTGAAGGCGAGCACTGCAAGAGTCCACCGCCCGTCGAGGACCTGGACGAGTCGCTGTGATCGCTATTGCTCGGGCTTCTCAGAGTTCATACGGCCTTGGCGTGGGTCACGAGCCGCAGAGTGGGTTCTTGCCCTTCGGCGACGCGCTCGGAGACCACGTCACCAAGGGAGCGGGCCGTCCTCGTTCGAGAATGTGCCCGTCGGACCGTCGGCGTCGATCAGCGCGAGGCGTACTGGCTCATGGGCAGCCTGTTCGACGGTGCGCCCCCGGAAGTAGTTGAGGTCCGTCGCGGTGAAGCCCGGGCACGCGGCGTTGACCTTGATGCCGGCCGATTCGAGTTCGGCGGCACAAATGAAGGAGCTGGGGTCGCGACTCGCCACCACGCTCGACACCTCAGCGATCGAGCACCTGATCACAGCTGGACCGGCTCACAGTGATCGCGGCGACGGTGGGACACTGCTGTACCTCTTCGAGACGCCGGAAGGCTCACTACTCTTCCAGGACACCTCGGGCGCAGATGGCGGGCATGGGGTTAGCTTCTTGTCCGACGCGCGAAAGGGGAGCGGGATGCGAGCAACGGACGCTTACCTGGACTACTCCGGGCGTGACGACGCGCTAAGCGGTGGCTCCCGCATGATCCCGGTCGACACGCCAGCGGGAACGTGGCGGGTCTGGACCAAGCGGGTCGGAAACAACTCCGACCTCAAGCTGCTCCTGCTCCACGGGGGGCCCGGATGCACCCATGAGTACCTCGAAGCCTTCGACAGTTACCTTCCAGCAGCGGGCGTCGAGTATTACTACTACGACCAACTCGGATCGGGCTTCAGTGACCAACCCGAGCAGCCGTCGCTGTGGGAGCTCGACCGCTTCGTCGACGAGGTTGAGCAGGTCCGCCAGGCACTCGGTCTCGAGCGAAACAACTTCGTCCTCTACGGCCAGTCGTGGGGTGGCATTCTCGCTATGGAGTACGCCCTTCGTTACCAAGAGCACCTGCGCGGACTGGTCATCTCCAACATGATGTCGAGCGCGCCGGCCTACAACGATTATGCGCGGCGTGTGCTCATGCCCGAGATGGATCAGGCGGCGCTGGCTGAGATCCAGGCGCTCGAAGCGGCTGGCGACATCGAGAACCCTCGCTATACCGACCTGTTGAATGAACAGCACTACGTCCACCACGTGTTGCGAATGCCGGTGGCGAACTGGCCCGACCCCGTGCAGCGCGCCTTTGCCCACATCAATCCCGCCATCTATGTGTCCATGCAGGGTCCGAGTGAACTGGGGATCAGCGCAGACGCAAAGCTGGCCGGCTGGGAGTGCACCGGCCGGTTGGCGCAGATCGAAACGCCGGCCCTCGTGATCGGAGCGGCCCACGACACCATGGATCCGGCATATCTCGAGATGATGTCGAGGGAACTCGGCAACGGCAGCTACCTGCACTGTCCCGATGGCAGCCACCTCGCAATGTACGACGACCAGCGTCGCTACTTCAGCGGACTTGTCGAGTTCTTGGAGCACCTTCCGGCCTGACCCCGACATGGCGGCCCAACCGACCAGCCGTTGCCCTCTGGCGATCAGAGACCGAATGCCGGGATGCGGATGGGGCCCTTCCTTGCTGCAGCTCCCGATTCAGTCGGCGCCGTCGAGATCGTCGGCCTCCTCGGTCACCCACTTCGTCATGGCCGCATGGTCGCGAGCATCTCCTCTTTGGTACGACCGGTCAGCATCGCCAGGGTGGCGAGGACGACCGCACCCAGATGTGAGACGACGAGCTCGCGGCCCTTTACCTTGAGCAGCGACAGGATTGTCGCCGAACCGCCTGGACCTGCGGCGCCTTCTCGTCAGTGGCTCTTCTGGCGTCGCTTCCTTGCCTCGTTCTTTACCGAATCCCGGAACTCGAGCATCTCCTTTCGGTGCCGGTCGCGAAGCACTTGTGCGTCGCTCTTCACCCGGCGCCGAAAATCGTGCGTGTCATTGTGGAAGCGCTCCCATGCTGCTTGCCTGCTCACTCCAACCGTTCCGCCGATCGTCTCCCACGTGGCGCCGGCGGCGATGGCCTCGCCGACCAGCTGGGCCTCCCAGGTGGAGAGCAGCGCCACGAGGGCCCGAGATGCGCCCAGGGCCGTCAGCGGATCGAGGTCCGTCGTCGTTGCCTCCCACGCTGCGGTCATTAGCGGCGGAACCTGGCGACGTCCGTCGTGCTCACCCTGTATTCCTGTGGTGGTCATGCGTCAAGATTGGCATGACAGGGGAGCGACTGTCAAGGTGGTCTTGACATCTCGCTCCGTTGTGAGTGGCCATCCGAACCATCGGACGACGGCCGAGAGAGCCTTCGCCGAACGTCGGGAATGGCGTTGGACTGGGGCCTGAGCGCAGACGGCATTGGCAGTCAGCCACGCCCACCGGCCTGCAGCTGCCGTAGGAGTTGAGGAAGCTGACCGATGTCGTCGATGACATGATCGGGCCCGGTGCCGTCGAGATCCAGATCGCTCGGACGGAACTTGCCAGTTCTCACGAGCACGCCGGTCATGCCGACGGCTTGGCTGCCGAGCACATCGGAGTTGATGTCATCGCCGACCATGAGCGCATCCGAGGCACCGATGCCGAGATCCGAGAGGGCGGCGCTGAAGAACGCGGGTGCCGGTTTGCCGACGACGGTGACCTCCATGGCGGCTGCAGCCTCGAGTCCGACGATGAACGCACCCATGTCGAGGGCCGGGCCCTCGGCGGTCTGGTAGCGGGCATTTCGATGCAACGCCACGACCGGTGTTCCGGCTGCCGCCAGCTTGAAAGCGGTGTCGAATGCTTGGTAACCGGTCGTCGGTCCTGCGCCACCGAGCAGGACCACACCCGCGTCAGCAGGTCCCGTGATCTGGATCCCCTCGAGGTCGTCATCGAGCGAGCCGTCGTTCACGACGAAGCAGCCGCTGTCCCGATGATGCTGGCGCAGGTACTGCGCGGCGCTGCTCACCGCGGTCAGGATCCGGTCGCGGTCGACCGGTAGTCCGGCACGGGCGAGCGCCTCGGCGATCTGGTGCCTGGACTTGGACGAGGTGTTGGTCACCAACCGGAAGTCGAGGTCATGTGCCTCGAGCCAGTCGAGCGTCTCGCGCGCCCCGGGCAGCGCCTTCCACGACACGGTGAGAACCCCGTCGATGTCGAGCAGGACGCCTGCGGCCATGCTCGAAATTACCGTCCGCAGCAGCAGCGATCGCTTTTCAGCGGAGCGGCTGGTCGGAGTGCGCCGACTGCACCGCCGAAAGAAGGCGCTCGTACTCCCTGCGCTTCAGCGTGACCCGCTCCGTTCCGAGCTGAAACGAGACGCTCCCGGCACTCCCCGAACCGGTCGGTACGAAGGCGACAGGAGCGGCTCGCAAGATCAGGCGGTTGGGCTTACCGTTCCACTCGCTCTCGTGCAGCAAGAGGACAGCGTCGGGAGTGAGCGCCACGCCGCGGCGCGGGCGGATCATCCCGATGCCAACGATGAGGAGCACACCGCCGGGGAGGAGGACGGCATGCAACAACGCGAGGACGGCGACGAACACCACGAGGAAGCCGGCGGCGAGCCCGACCACACCCTTGGACATCCGGGCGTGGCCCCGCCCTCCCCCATACGCCAGGATCGTCGTGTCGGGCCCGACGAGCTGCCGGGCCGCATCGAGCCTTCTGCGCTGTCGCCGGTTCATTCCGTCGGTGGTCATGGCCGCTCCCTCCATGTTCCTTCGGGTGCGCCTCTCGCACCCATCGGACCGGATGGATGACGCTTCGAAGTAGTCGGAGCGGACTATCCGGTCTTCGGCACTGACCTTGCAGCCCCCGGGTAACGGCGCGGTAAAGGCTGAGCCAGCCCCTTGATGGGTCGCCCGGTCCGCAGATGCGTCTCGATCAAGAACCGGCCCATGTCCATAGGAGCACACCCCCACTCGGTGGTCTCCTATGTCCTGACACATGCGTCGGGCCGGCGGTCTCCTATGTCCTGGATCCCCACAGTCAGGTGACTCGATACCTTCCGTCACGCTGCTTCCCACCCGGATCGCCGGGAGCCTGCGATGGCATAGCGGGGCTCGTACCGGTTCGGATTGCTAAGCGACGGCCCGCGCCATGCGGGCCGTCGCCTCGTCGAGGATCTCGGCGCTGGTGCCGAAGTTGAGTCGCACGTAACCGCTGCCCGGGTGACCGAAACGAAGCCCGGGTTCGAGTGCCACCCTTCCGGCCTCGAGGAACCGGTCCCTTGGTTCGTCCCCGTCGCCGAACGCCCGGCAGTCGAGCCACGCAAGGAACGTCGCCTCCGGCGCCTGCCAGGTCACCTCCGGCAAGCGATCGTGCAACAAGCCTGTGAGCAACGTCCGTCGTTGCTCCAAGGTGCTGAGGAGCTCATCCAGCCAGGAGCCGCCGTCGGCGAAGGCGGCAACGGTGGCGAGCACGCCGAAGTGGCCGGTGCGCCAGCGGACATCGGGCGGCAGGAGGTTCACTCTCGAAGCCATCTCCTCGGAGGCGGTGACAATGACAGCGCATTTCAGGCCGGCGAGGTTCCACGCCTTGCTCGCCGAGAGCACGCTGACGGTGATCGCCGCGGCTCCAGGCACCGTGAGCATCGGGGTGAAGGTGGCACCGGGAAGGGCGAGTGGGGCGTGGATCTCGTCGCTCACGATGGTGACCCCGTACCGGCAGGCCAGTCCCGCGAGGGTGGCGAGTTCCTCGCTCGAGTGCACTCGCCCAACCGGGTTGTGCGGGTTGCACAGGACGTAGACGGCAGGGTGGGCGGCGAACGCCTTCTCGAGCTCATCGAAGTCCAGTCGCCAACCAACCTCGTTGAGCCGGAGCGGCGCCTCGACCAGCCGCGTTCGTGCTTCGGACGCCCACTCGAAGAACGGAGGGTAAACCGGTGGGCTGATCACCACCGCGTCACCGGGGTGGGCAAGTACTCGCAGCAATTCGACCACGCCAACACCGACATCGGGGACAGCGGCGACTGCCTCGGGGTCCACGTTCCAGGACCAGCGTCGGCGGGCGAAGTCGGCAAATGCGCCCCCGAGCTCGGGTGCGGGCATCGCATAGCCGGTGTCGGATCGTTCGACGGCGGCCCGCAGCGCCTCCTGGACGGGCGGGGCAAGCCCGAAGTCCATCTCTGCCACCGTCAGCGGCAACACGTCGGCCGGATACGTACGCCACTTCGCGCTCTTTCGCAGCCGCAACGTCTCGAGCCCGTCGACCGGTAGCCAGCGCGTCTCTGAGGTCATGGCGTCATTGTGCCTTCAGCGACTGCCACCGGCCAGGGCCCGTCCTGTTCGTCAGGCAGGCGAAGTCTGCGCGATCGCGTTGTCGGCGCCGTCGATGTCCCGTGTGTGATCCTGGCGACAGCGATCCCTGGCGCGCCGCAGGCCCCCACTCGGGGACCTGCGGCGCGCGCTCCTCGTGGGCGGTCACGAGGGCGAACTCGGCTACGCGGCCATGGGCTCACGTTCGCGGCCTTTGGTGAACTCGGGGGAGTACATCCGGGCCTGGACGGCCTGGTGCTCGGCCCGCAGCAGCCGGTCCTCCTTGAGGGAGTGGTACAGCACCGGGACGGTGGCGATTGCGATGGCGATGATGGCGAAGGGCACGGTCAGCCAGATCCACAACATAGGTAATTGAGAGCAGTTGGTTGGTTGGACTGCTCTGTCCTCCTCGATGACCAAGGTAAAGAACGGGATTAAGGGTCGGCTGTGAGGTGCTTAGTAAAGCCATAAGAACTCTTCGCAGCGAACGAAATTTGCGTCCTAGTGCTGCCGGTGAGCTTCGAAATACCACGTCAAAGGGCATTGTCTGGTGTCGCAGTCTTCGTCAGCAGGGGACGAGGCAGCCAATCTGCGCGATCGTTTCCTGATCCATTTCATACTGCTCGCGTCACAACGGGGGTTTGTTCATACGGCCGCCGCGGCTCGTAACCGGACCGCAATATTCCGGGCACGCCACCGCCGGCTCCTCGCCATTCTTCGCAGTGGCACAGGATCCGTGGTGGATCGGACCTGTGGCCGTGCTAGGCATGGGGTTTGGCTCGCCGAACGAGCTCCGACAACCCAGAAAAGTGGTTGCATCGTGTACCCCAGCGACGAGGAAGTACTCGGCAAGCTCGCCCCCGTACTTGAAGAAGCGTTCGAGACCCACCTGCGCCGTCGTCGCGACTGGTTCGCACACGATGTCGTGCCGCCCGGTGCGTACGAGCAGGTCGACGTCGAAGACGGCGTGGCAAGTGCGTTGTACGTGAACCTCTTGACCGAGGACAACCTGCCCTACTACTCGCGAACGCTGCTCAATCTTCTCGGTGATGAGGGCGTGTGGGGCGGGTGGATCCGTCGTTGGACGGCCGAGGAGGGACAGCACTCGATCGTCCTGCGGGACTGGATCCGAGCCACCGGTGCTCTTGACCTCGATGTTCTCGAGCGTGGCCGAATGCACCAAGTCTGCGGAGGCCGGGTTCCCGAGCCCCCCAACGTCCTCGAAGCGCTCACCTACGTCTCGTTCCAGGAGAAGGCCACTGCGGTGGCTCACCGCAACACCGGCAAGGCACTCGGCAACGAGCTCGGCCGTTCGGTGATGCAGAAGGTGGCGGCCGACGAGGCTCACCACTACAAGCTGTACTGCACACTCATGGGTGCGGGGCATGAGCTCTGGCCCGACGCTGCGATGATCGCCGTGTGGGAGCAGGTTCGCCGCTTCGCCATGCCCGGTGAGGGGATTGAGGACTTCGACGCCCACTCAGCGGCGATCAGTGACGTAGGGATCTTCGGTGCCGAGCAACTGCTGACCGAAGTCTTCGAACCGATCGTGGGGGAGTGGGGCCTCGAGACCGCAACCGGGCTCGGCACCGACGCCGAGCGGGCCAGGTCGAGGATCTTCCGTCGCTTCGAGACGGTGCGCCGGCGCGCGTGAGCTCGCGTTAGCCGGCGCCAGCAGAGTTCTGGAGGAGACTCCCAGGTGGGTTGTCGACCCCGACAGGCCGACTGGGAACCGTAGATGGGCGTGTCGCCGCCCACGAGCCTGGCGCACGCCACGGCCAGTACGGCCGCAGGGAGCAGTGAGAAGTTGCCCGTCATCTCGTCGACCATGAGCATCACGGCCAAGGGGACCCGGTCCTGAGGACGCCTGACACGAGCAGGCCGATCCGGCCGACCGCGAGTCCGGCGAGGGCGGGCTTGCGGTCGCATTACCCGCCCCACGTGTGACGACCCGAGGGCGTCACCGCGTCGCACCGGTCGCCGCCGATCAGGATCGAGAAAATGGCATCGGAGTGCCAGCTCTGCGCGGACACCCAGGAAACGTCGCCTCGCGGACCGATCAGGGCGCCACGCTTCCCGTCGGCCAGCAGGGCGCACTCTCGAAGGGTGTGGAGAGAGAACTCGCCCAGGACAGCCTCGTCGATAGGCATTGGAGCGTCGACCCGGCGCGCCGAGCGGTGCCGGCTGCATCGGAACTCCCTGGTCGAGGCCTGATGGCGCCAGCATGATTCGCTGCCTCACAGGTGGGACACAGGTTGGACTCGGCTGGCTCAAAGTTCCGTGGGCTCTACTTCGCCCATGCGCGCTTTGACGACCTCGGCCCTCGGCGACGGCGGTGACGAGGCAACTGCCGAGATTCCGGCCGCACCCGGCGCCCCCATGCCTCCGAAGAGGCGGATCTCCCGCAGGGTCATCATCGTTGCTGTTGTCGTGGTGGTCGCCGTTGGTGGTTCACTTCTCGGCCTTTGGTTGAGTTCGGGGTCCTCTACCCCCGCCTTTTCCGTTACTACCCAGACGGTGAGCGTCACCACCGGAACCATCAAGCAGACGGTCTCGGCGAGCGGGACGATCGAGCCGGCGGAGCAGGCCGATCTCAACTTCGGGGTGTCCGGTCAAGTGACGGCGGTGAACGTGAAGGTGGGTGACGTCGTGACCGCCGGCCAGGCACTGGCGACGGTGTCGACCACCGCCCTGCAAGCTGACCTCGATGCCGCACAGGCCACGCTCGCCAGCGCCGAGGCGAAGCTGTCGGCCGACGAATCGGCAAGCGCATCGGCGGCCACGATCGACTCGGACGAGGCGTCGGTCACCTCTGCCCAGTCGCAGTTGACGTCGGCCCAGACCTCGTTCGCCGATGCCACCTTGACGTCGACCATCGCAGGGACCGTCGCATCGGTCGACCTCACCGTCGGTCAACAGGTCTCGGGCAGCGGCGGCAGCTCGTCGGGCTCGGGTGCGAGCGGCTCCTCCGCGGCGAGCGGGTCCTCCGGGGCGAGCGGAGCAACCGGGTCGGGCGCAACCTCGGGATCGGGCACGGGCTCGACAAGCTCGGCGTCGAGCTCGTCAACGTCATCGTCGGGCACATCTGGTCAGATCGTCGTCGTCTCCACGAGCTCCTACATCGTGAGTGCCACTGTTGACGACACTGAGGTCTCGCAGATCGCGGCCGGCGACCAGGCGATCATCACGCCCAGTGGGGCGACCACGCCGGTCTACGGCACAGTGAGCACGGTCGGGATCATCGCGTCGGAGAGTTCCGGCGTCGCATCGTTCCCCGTGACCATCGCTATCACTGGGTCACCGAGCGGCCTCTACCCGGGCGCCACCGCCACCGTCGCCATCATTGTCAAGCAGCTGAACGACGTCGTGGAGGTCCCGACAACTGCCATCACCTACTCGTCGAGTGGCAACGCCACCGTGCAGGTCCAAAAGAACGGCCAGACGACGACGCGAGCAGTCACGGTTGGCCAGAGCGCGAGCGGCGAGACCCAGATCACGGGCGGGGTCGTCGCCGGTGATCGCGTGCTCGAACGGGTTGTCCACATCAACGCCGGAGTGGGACGCACCTTCGGCTCGGGTGGCTTCCCCGGCGGTGGCGGCTTCGGTGGCGGCGGGTTCACCGGTGGCGGCGGGTTGACCGGCGGCGGTGCCGGATGACGATGCTCGACAAGGGTCGTGCGGGCGACGGCGAGGAATCTCGGGATCAGTACGAGGTCATCGAGCTCGTCGACGTGACCAAGATCTACCAGACGGGCTCGCTTTCGGTCGCGGCCCTCCGAGGCGTCAGCCTCACCATCTCAGAAGGCGAATACGTCGCCATCATGGGCCCATCGGGCTCGGGCAAGTCAACGCTCATGCACATCTTGGGATGCCTCGACGTCCCGACTGCCGGCAGCTACCACCTGGCCGGCGAGAACGTCAGCGCAATGAGCGAGACCGAGTTGGCAGCGGTGCGGAACCGCCGCATCGGCTTCGTCTTCCAACAGTTCAACCTCCTGGCCGGTCTCTCGGCCTGGCGAAATGTCGAGCTCCCGCTCATCTATGCGGGTGTGGGCCGAGTGGAGCGCAGGGAAAGGGCGATGGCATCGCTCGAGCGCGTCGACCTGTCTGATCGTGTCCACCACAAGCCCGGAGAGCTCTCGGGTGGCCAGCAACAGCGGGTGGCGGTGGCGAGAGCCCTCGTCACGGACCCCGCACTGATCCTGGCGGACGAGCCGACCGGCAACCTCGACTCGACGTCTGCGCGCGATGTGCTGGCTCTCCTCGAAGAGCTCCACAGTGCCGGAAGGACCGTGGTCCTCATCAGCCATGACTCGGGCGTGGCGGAGAATGCCGGACGGGTGATCCAGATCCTCGACGGTCTGGTCGACGACCCGATCGCCCAGCACAATGAGGCACTCCGATGAGGAATTGCCGGCGCCGCTCGCGCGCGCTCGAGGCAACGAGGTGAGCTGGCTCGAGACGCTCCGCACCGGTCTCGAGGCGGTCCGCACCCACCGCCTGCGCTCGGCGCTGACCGTGCTCGGGATCCTGATCGGCATTGCTGCGGTCATCCTCACCGTCGGCCTCGGGGAAGGAGCGCAAGCACAGGTCGGCTCGGAGATCACCTCGCTCGGGACCAACGTTCTCACGATCTCGCCTGGAAGCTCGACGTCGAGCACGGGCCTGCGCGCCGGCTTCGGGACGGCGTCGACCCTCACGATGTCCGACGCGACCGCACTCGAGTCAAAGACCGTGGCACCCGATATCTCGGCCGTCGCTCCATCGACCTCATCCTCGGAGGCCATGACCGCGGGCACCAGCAACTGGACGGCCAGCGTCGTCGGCACGACGCCCTCCTACCTGACCGTGCGGGGCTGGACGCTCGCCCAAGGTCGCTTCATCGACAACCAGGATGTCGCCGACCACGAGGCGTCAGTCGTCCTCGGGGCGACGACCGCGTCCGAGCTCTTCAGTCGCGGTGACCCAGTCGGCGAGACGGTCAACATCAACGGGGTTCCCATGACGGTCGTCGGCGTGCTCGATTCGACCGGATCGTCCTCTTCATCGACCACGAACCAGGACGACGAGGCGATCATTCCCATCACCACCGCAGCCGAGAGGGTGTTCGGGGGCACCTCGCGCAGCTCGGTCAGCTCCATCATCGTCCAGGCAGGCTCTTCCTCTCAGCTCTCGGCTGCCTATCAGGAGGCGGACACGGAGCTGCTCGCCCTCCACCACGTCACGACGCCGGCGGATGCCGACTTCACCATCACGTCCAACGCATCGCTGCTCTCGACCGCGACGTCGGTCGACAAGACCTTGACCGTCCTGCTGGGAGGGATCGCAGGCATCTCTCTCCTGGTCGGTGGGATCGGCGTGATGAACATCATGTTGGTCTCGGTCACCGAGCGGGTTCGTGAGATCGGCTTGCGGAAGGCCCTCGGCGCCACGCCCAGGCTGATCCGCCGGCAGTTCCTCGTCGAGGCGTCGGTGCTCGGGCTTGTGGGTGGGGCGCTCGGGGCCCTGCTCGGCATACTTGGCGCCGAGATCCTCCCGCACTTCATCAGCGACCCGATCTCGATATCGGCCTGGGCGACCGTCGGTGCCCTCCTCGTGGCCATCGCCATCGGCGTGATCTTCGGGGTCTACCCCGCCAGCCGCGCCGCGCACCTGGCGCCGATCGACGCGCTGCGCAGCGAATGAACCAGCTCCGACCACACCACTACGGTCCTCTGAAACAAGGAGAAACAATAGAAATGCGATCCCCAACGACGTCCGGCCGCATCTGCCGCAGAGCCGGACTGTTCACCGCCCTCGCGGCCGTCTCGGCGCTCGCCGTGTCGTCTGCTGCCGGTGCGGCAACAACCTCGGCGCCCTTTTCCGCCGCCACCGGGACAGTCGCAGCCGTCTCGGGAACCAGCATGCAGGTGCAGAACCCCAACACCGGCCAGACGGCGGTGAGCTGGACGTCCACCACGACCTTCTCGCAGACCGCCACTGCCTCGCTCAGTGCACTGTCTGTCGGGTCTTGCGTGACCGTGAGCGGACAACACCCGAAGAAGGGTTCGACGGCGATCAACGCCACATCCGTGTCGATCAGCTCGGCCTCGTCGACCGGCACCTGCACCGGCGGGTTCGGCGGAGCCGGCACAGGCGGCTTCGGCCGCTTCGGCGGGGGTGGGTCGGGCGGCGCGACTCGACCGTCCTTCGGTGGCGGCGAGGCCCCGAGCGGCACATCAGCGCGCCACTTCCCGACCGGGGGCTTCGCCAATTTCGCCTTCGCCTCGGGCAAGGTCACTGCCATGAGTGGCTCGACCATCACCGTCGTCGGCACTTCACCGTCCATCCGGCCGGGCGCGTCCAAGTCGACAAAGTCGTCCAAGAAGCCAACGACGCCCAAGACGACCACCATCAAGGTCGCGACGTCATCGTCGACCACCTACTCCCAGACGCAGTCGACCACTGCATCGTCACTGGCGGTGGGGGACTGCGTGAGCGCCATCGGGCCCTCCGCAACCAACGGCAGTGTTACCGCCTCGACGGTCCGGATCACCGGGACCAGCGGCTCGACCTGCTCGACGGGTGGGTTCCGAGGAGGTGCAGGCTTCGGTGGATGAGCAGTCGAGCCCGGGGTGGATGGCTCGGGTCTTTCGCCCGGCCGTTCTCGTCGCTGCCGTTGTCGTGGCAGCAGTGGCCATCGCCACCAGCGCGTGGGCCGCGTCCTCAGGTGGGAGCACCCCCTATCGCACGGCGGCGGTGAGCACCCAGACCGTGGCTGCGACATTGAGCCTCACCGGTACGGTGCAGCCCGTCGAAAGCGCGACCGCTGCCTTCCAGGTTGCCGGGACGGTGTCGACCGTGCCGGCGGTCCTCGGGGCCACGGTCAGTGCGGGCGAGACGCTCGCCACCCTCGATACCACTGCCCTGTCGCAGACGGTCACCTCAGCGGAGACCGCCCTCACCTCCGCCCAGGCCAAACTGGCCTCCGACGAGACGGCACAGTCCAGCGCGTCGACGTCGACCGCCGCATCGACCACGGCGAGCGGAGGGAGTGCGGCTGGAGGGTCAACCGGGTCGGGCGCGTCATCGACAGGCAGCTCCACGGCGGTCGCCCAAGCGCAAAAGACGCTTGTCGCCGACCAAAAGACGGCCGACACCGACACCCAGAAGGCCGCGGCGGACTTCCAATCGGCCCAGGCAGCCTGCGGGACCGCCACGACATCGGGCACGCCTCCGTCGGGCACGCCTCCGTCGGGCACCACCACCACCACCACCACCGCCCCGTCGAGTACGACCAGCGGGGCGTGCACGAGCGCGCTGGCCCTGGCGCTGGCCGATCAGCAGAAGGTCCAGGCGGACCAAAAGACGGTCGCGAAGGACGAGGCAGCACTCGCTACCGCACTCGGATCCACCTCTTCATCGACGTCATCGGCCAGCACCGGCGGTTCGAGCTCCTCAAGCGCGACCCACTCGAGCACGTCGCCGACCGCAACCGGCACGTCCGGGGGCACATCGACGCCCACCGCCGCGCAGCTGGACTCAGACCAAGCCCAGATCGACACCGCAGAGGCGGCACTGGTCAGGGCACAGCAGTCACTGGCCGACGCGCAGTTGACGAGTCCGATCGCCGGCACCGTCGCATCGGTCGGCATCGCCGTGGGGGACAGCGTTTCGGCTGACTCCTCCACGAGCACCATCGTGATCGTCGGCCAGAACAGCTACGAGGTGGCCGCAACCCTTACAAGCGCCCAGGCGGCTCAGGTGAATGTCGGCAACAAGGCGGTCGCGACCGTCGACGGCACGAGCCGTTCTGTCCCCGGCTCCGTGGTCCAAGTGGGCCCTGTGGCGGTGAGCAGTGGCAGCTACTCGTACCCGGTGGTCGTGGGCCTGCCTGTTGGTCGCAACTTCTTTGATGGCTCGACCGCCGAGGTCAACATCGTGACCAGCGTGGCGAGCGGCGTGACGGCTGTCCCGACCTCCGCGGTCCACACGCTCGGGACGCTCAGCTATGTGCTCGCAGTCGGAAGCAACGGCACCGCTGTGCGCAAGGATGTGAAGGTCGGCACCGTCGGAGGCGAGTACACCGAGATCAGCTCCGGTGTCGACCTTGGGCAAAGGGTCATACTCGCCGACATGGCACAGCCGGTGCCGACGTCGAACACCAGCACCTCGTTCAGAGGTGGGGGGCTGGGTGGCGCAGGCCTCGGCGGCGGGGCCGGCGGCTTCGGTGGGAGCCGCCTCAGCGGCGGCTTCGGGGGGGCATCGGCAGGCGGAATCGGCTGAGGCGGGGAGCGGAACGCTCGCCAGCAACGAGGGGACCTGCTGCTAGCTGGGGCGGCCTCCCGACGAGCGTAGGCTGCGGCCAACGAGCACCGGGAGGCGCAAGAACCATGGTCATGGGCCGACGACCAGGTGTGGCCACCGCTTCGTGGCCAATCACCACAGCGGATCTTGCCGGCATGGCCGGACAGCTCGCCATCGCCATGGCGAGGGTCCCCATGCGCTCGCCACTCTCCGGGGAGGGAAACGCGCTGCACAACGTCGGCGTGGCCGTCACCCGCGAGACCATTCGCTCCTTCATGGGCTACTGCTCGTCACTCCCGATCGACGAGTTCCGTTCGATCGAAGTCGTCCTCGACGATCTGTGCGCAGTGGTCATGCCGCCGCTCGCCAAATCGCTTGGCGTCGACACGGAGAAGTCGAGTGTGGGTGGCGTGCCCGGCGTCTGGTACCGGCCATCGAAGGGCAAGCCCCGGGGCACCGTGCTGTACTTGCATGGCGGCGGGTACATTGGCACATCGCCACGCATGTACGCATTCTTCGTGGCCACGCTCGCACGCCGCATTGACTGTGAAATCTTTGTGGCTGACTACCGGTTGGCGCCCGAGTTCCCCTTCCCGGCTGCCCTCGAGGATGCGGCGATCGTCATGGAAGCGCTCCTCCACGGCGACGCAGACCCGGGCCGCTTCTTCCTCGCCGGGGACTCTGGTGGTGGAGGTCTGGTCACCACGCTGATCTTCGCCACACAGCACGCCCACGTGCGCAGCATCGGCGGGGCACTCCTGTTCTCGCCGGAGGTGGACCTGGTCCTCGACGAGCCATCGGTCAGCGCCAACGCCAAGACCGACATCTTGCCGTGGAACATTCCCACCACCGCCTACCTCCATGGGCGCGACCCGGCGTCGGCGTCGGTGTCTGCAGTCAATCAGGACGTCAGCCACTGGCCTGCCACGTTCGTGGCGTGGGGCGCCGAGGAGATGTTCCGCGACCCGATCCGACGGTTCGCGGCCCATCTCGAGTCCGCCTCCGTCCAGACGGTGGCGTGCGAGCAGCCGGGCATGTTCCACGTCTTTCCCATCCTCATGCCGTGGGCGGAGGCGTCGCGCCGGGTAATTGAGGAGTTGGCGGAGTTCGTCGACAAGCGGCTCGCAGCTGCCGAGCCGGCTTGAGCCGGACATCGAGATGCGCGAGCAAGAGGAACCGACGATCTCACCGAGCGTCACGTCAATTGCCAAGTCAGGGGCCGTCGTGGTGCTCGGCTTGCGCCAGGACGCCGACACTGACGCCATCTTCGATATCTTCGACGACGTCGTCGAGCGCGGGGACGGCTACCCCAACGTCGCACCCCTCACAAAGGACGTCTTCGACGCGATCTGGGTGCACTCCTCGGCGACGGTCGTGGCCCGGGTCAACGGTGTTGTCATGGGCGCGTACTACCTGAAACCCAACTTCCCGGGACGTGCCGCACACATCGCCAATGCGGGCTACGTCGTGGCTCGTTCAGCGCGCGGAATGGGCATCGGTGAGCTCCTTGTCGAAGATTCGATCCGCCGTGCCCCCGAAGTCGGCTTCGATGCCATCCAGTTCAATTTGGTCTTCGCAAGCAATCCGGCGCGGGCCCTCTACGAGCGCCACGGCTGGAAGGTCATCGGCCGGGTCCCCGATGCGGTCGACGACGAAGAGGCGTTGATCTACTGGCGAAGGGTCTGAACCGCCGGGTGCGCTGTGGCACGCGAAAGGGCCCGGGCAGCGCCCGGGCCCTTTCGCCAATCGCTATACCAGCGTCGAATCAGGCGAGGAGTTTGGCCTTTTGCGCCTGGAACTCGTCGTCGGTGATGACGCCCTTCTCCTTCAGGTCCGCCAGCGTGGCCAGCTGCTCGGCGGGGTTGGCGCCCTTCGCCGTCTGGGCCACGTAGTCCGAGAACGCCTTCTGCTGGTCCTGCGCCTGCTTGACCGAGCGCTCGTGCATGCCCGAGCCCCGTGCGATGAGGTAGATCAAGACGCCAAGGAACGGCAGGATCAGAATGAACAGCAGCCACAGGGCCTTCACCCCGCCCGACATGTCGTGGCTGCGGAAGACGTCGATCACGATGGTGATGACGAGGAAGATCCAGAGGAAGAAGATGAAGAATTCCAGAATCGTCCAGAAGATGTCCAGAAGTGGATACGAACTCGCGAGCACAGCTTCTCCTTCAGTTATTCGGGAGCGTCCACGTTGACGCTTCCCGCCGTTACGATCCGAAGTATTGCACGGCTCCGTGCCTGGGAAAACGACCGGTCATCGCGTGAGGAGGGACCCCTATGGGCGACGATGCTGCCAAATTGACCGTTGTCGACAATGCAGAGCTCTCGGGCTACGAAGCCGAACTCGAGGGCCGTCGGGTGGGCTTTATTGCCTACCGACGGCGGAACGACACGCTGGTCATGTTCCACGCCGAGGTCGACCCCGAGGTCGAGGGGCGGGGCATCGCCAGCGCCATGGCGACAGCTGCCTTCGACGATGTCCGGGCGCGGGGACTGACCATCGTGGCGAGCTGCCCCTTCATCGAGTCGTTCCTCGAGCGCCATCCCGAGTACGACTCGATTGTGGCCGACGGCTAAGCGGCCGTCGTCGGACCCTCGAGCAGTCGCTCGAGGGTGTCGGCGAGCGACTGGGCCTCCCCGTCGAGCTCGACCACTTTTTCGCGCGCGCGGGCACCGGCCACCAGGCGGACGTCGCGGCGGGCGAGGCCGAAGGCGTGGGCGAGGGCTGCGAGGGTCGCATCGGTGGCGCCGCCCTCGACGGCGCGTTCAGCCACCCTCACCTTCAGCACGCTGCCGTGCCGGCCGCCCACGCCCGGCCGGCGGGCGCCGGGTTGGACGTGCACGCTGATCCTCATGTGCTCAGGCGCTGAAGTTCCAGGTGCCACCCGACTCGTAATGACGAAGGACGTTCTTGGCCATGAGGATGCGGTGGACCTCGTCGGGACCGTCAGCGAGGCGCAGGGTGCGCGCCGTCAGGTACATGCCGGCGAGTGGGAGATCGTTCGACACACCCGCCGCGCCCCAGATCTGGATGGCTCGGTCGGCAACCCGGCTGTACGCGGCGGGCACGAAGACCTTGATGGCCGAGATGGCGGTGCGCGCCTGGGGGTCGGCGCGGTCCACCTTCTCGGCCGCGTCGATGGTCATGAGGCGAGCGGACTGCACGTCCATCAAACTGTCGGCGATCGCCCCCTGGGTGAACTGCATGTCCTTCAAGAGGCCGCCGTGGACCTCTCTCGTCAGGGTGCGCTCGACCATGAGGTCGAAGGCCCGCCACATCTGCCCGATGCTGTTCATGCAGTGGAAGATACGTCCCGCGCCCAGCCGGTCCTGTGCGGCGCGGTGCCCGTCGCCGACCTGCCCGAGCGCATTGTCGACCGGCACGCGGACGTCGTCGTAGACCACCTCGCAGTGGTCTGAGCTGCGAGAGCCCCAGATGCCGATGCCGCGAACGATGGTGACGCCGGGGGTATCGGTCGGGACGATGATCTGGACCATCTGGCCCGAGCGCCCGAGCTCGCCCGTAGCGTCCTCGGCGCGGCACATCACGATGAAGAAGTCGGCGTCGATTCCATTCGACGTGAACCACTTGTGGCCGTTGACGACCCATTCGTCGCCTTCTCGCACCGCCGTCGTCTTGAGCGAGCGCGGGTTCGAGCCGGCATTCTCGGGCTCGGTCATGGAGAAGCCCGACTCCATGGTCCCCTCGATGAGAGGCAGCAGCCACTTGCGCTTCTGCTCCTCGGTCCCGTACTTGACCAGGATGCTCTGGTTGCCCGAGTTGGGGGCCACGACGCCGAAGAGGGACGCTGCGCCGACGCCGTAGGCGAGGATCTCGTTCATATAGGCGTGTGCCAGGAAGTCGAGTCCCATCCCCCCGTATTCCAGCGGGAGATGGGGGGCCCACAGGCCTTCGTCCTTCACCTTGGACTTGATCGAGGCGCGCAGCTTCTCGCTCGCGGCCCGGTCCTCGTCGGTGACGTTGGTGGAACGGCGGGTGCGCCAGAGCTCCTCTTCGTGGGGCAGGATCTCCTCGTTGATGATCCGAGCGGTGCGCATGCGGATGTCGTTGATGCGGTCGTCGAGCGTCGGAATCGGTGTCACATTGATTGGCATGCTCCTTTCCTAGCAAGGAACCGGGCGATCCCGTCGAACTTCCTGGCCCCATGACCTGCACGCCGACGCGGCGCACCGTAGTATCGGCTCGACCAGCAGGACGGCCGGAGTGCAGTGCCTCGGGTGAGGGACGGCCGGAAGGACATCGGACCCTCGGGGGCGGGGGGTGTGGGTGCGGAGGATCCCAGCGCAGGCGACGACCAACTTGGGGCTCAGCTGGTTCGGCGTCGATCGCCGCTCGCCCGGCGCTTCACCTTGGTCTGCTTCATCAATGTGGTGCAGTACCCCGTCCACCGCACGGCGGCCGGGTGGGCAGTAGGTAACGATGAGGGGGGAAAGCTGTGGGTAGGGAGATCGACCGAAGGGACTTTCTGCGGCTGGGCGCCGGTGCGGCCGCAGCCGGGGTGGCCGGCGGCGCGCTGCTGGCCGGCCCGGGGGCAGGTTTGGCGGGGGCGGCGAGCAAGCCGAAGTCGGGTGGCTCGATGACCATCGGCGTCGAGGCCGAAGAGGACGGCTTCGACGCTGCCCAGGTCACGTGGGACTCGACAGGGATCATCTACGCGCGGACGGTCTACGACTCGCTGGCCGTGATCGCCGCCAATGGGTCCGTCCAGCCCTATCTGGCGCAGTCGATCACCCCCAACGCGGACTACACGCAATGGGTTGTGACCGCGCGTCCCAACATCACGTTCCACAACGGGACACCGCTCGACGCCAACGCCCTCCTCGCCAATGCCGAGGCCCTGGCCTCATCGGCCATCGTCGGGCCCGCCCTTGCCAACATCGCCAGCGTCACCGTGAGCGGTCCGCTCTCGATCACCTTCACTATGAAAGAGCCCTGGATCGCCTTCCCCTACGGGCTCACGTCACAGGCCGGCATGGTGGCCGAGCCGAGCACCCTGAAGGACGGTTCGGCCATGCAGCACCCGGTCGGGACAGGACCGTTCGTGTTCAGCGAGTGGGTGCCCGGCGACCATTTCACTGCCACCAAGAACCCCAACTACTGGCAGAGCGGGCTGCCCTACCTCGACTCGATCACCTACCGACCGATCGTCGACGTCGAGGCGCGCAGCAACTCGCTCAAGTCTGGCACGGTCCAGATGATCCTCTCGAGCGACGCGCAGACGATCCACGACTTCACGGGGAACAGCAGCTACAAGATGATCACCGACCTGCACAAGGTGATCGGGGAGACCGACCAGATCTTCTTGATGCTCAACACGGGCACACCGCCGCTCACTGACTCTCGGGTCCGCCAGGCGCTCGCCTATGCCATCGACCCGAAGCTGATCAACGACACCATCGGTTATGGGATCGCCCCCTTGTCCACCGGTCCCTTCACGCAGGGCACACCGCTCTACGTGCCGACCGGCTACCCGCAGTACAACGTCGACAAGGCCAAGGCATTGGTGAGCGCGGCCGAGAAGAGCCTCGGCCCGATCAACCTCCAGCTCGGCGTGACGAACACCGGCCGAAATGTCCAGCTGATGGAGCTCGTCCAAGCGCAGCTCCAACAGGTGGGGATCAAGTCGACCATCACCGAGGTTCAGCAGGCCGACTACATCACCAACGCATTGTTCGGGAAGTACCAGCTCTACCTCTGGCGTCAGTTCGGCACCCCGAACCCCGACAGCAACTACATCTTCTGGACGTCGCCGACGGCGGCGGCTGAAGGTGCCCCCGCCCTCAACTTCGCCCGGAACAAAGACCCGCTCCTCGACCAGGCGATGAACACCGGCCGGAGCAACCCGTCCGCCACGGCCCGTACCAAGGCGTACCAGAGCGTCTCGCGCCGCTTCGCCGTCGACCTGCCGTTCCTCTGGCTCACCAGGGCGGTCTGGGCCTCGGTGAGCAGCCCCAGCGTGGGCGGGCTGCTCACGCCGAAGGTCCCCACCGGTGGGCTGGCCTACCCGTTCATCTCGGGGGTGTTCTTCCCCCAAGCGCTGTACAACTCGTAGCGGGTAGACCTTCTACGTATGGCCCTACTCGCCCGCAGGTTGGTGCAGCTCGTCGGGGTCCTCCTCGTCGTCACCTTCTTTTCGTACCTGCTCTTGAACCTGCTGCCGGGCAACGTGGCGGTGGCGGTGCTCGGCCCCAACGCCACGGCGGCCGGCATCGCCCACGTCACGGCCGAGCTCCACTTGAACCAGCCCCTGCCCCAGCGCTACATCGAGTGGCTCTGGCAGGTGCTGCAGGGGAACTTCGGCGAGTCGTACCACACGCATGAAGCCGTCTCCACGTCGTTGGCGCAGCGCCTGCCCGTGACCATCGAGCTCCTCGTGATCTCCCAGATCCTGGCGTTCGCCTTCGCGATCCCCCTCGGGATCCTGGCGGCGCTGCGGCCGGGGGGCTGGCTCGACAACATCTCGAGCATCACGGCCTTCGGCTTCTTGGCCCTCCCTCCCTACGTGCTCGGCGTGATCCTGGTGCTGATCTTCGCTGTGTCATTGCACTGGTTCCCCGCCACCGGCTACACGCCGTTCCTCACCGACCCGGGGGCGAACATCCACGACATGATCCTGCCGAGCATCACCTTGGCGGTCGGCTCGCTGGCTGTCTACCTGCGGGTGCTGCGCGCCGAGATGATCGCCACGCTGCAGGAGGACTACATCACCATGGCGGTCGCCAAGGGCATGCCGACGTGGCGAATCCTGACCCGTCACGCGCTGCGGCCGTCCACCATCGCCCTCGTGACCGTGGCCGGCCTCAACGTCGGTGCCCTCATCGGAGGGGCGTTCTTGGTCGAGTACATCTTCGCTCTGCCCGGCGTCGGGGTGCTCGCCATCGAGTCGATCTTCTCCAAGGACTACCTGGTCGTCCAGGGCATCGTGGTGGTAGTGGCGGTGGCGTACGTCGTCGTGAACTTCTGCGTCGACCTGCTGTACCTGTTCCTCGACCCGCGCGCACGGGGGGTGCAGACCCTTGGCTGAGGCCCTGGTCGCCATCGAGGACCCAGCAGTCCTGCCCGACACCGTCGGGGTCCGCCAGCCCCGGCGGTTCACGGTGTTGTTCTGGATCGCCGTGGTGTGGCTGGTGCTGATCATCGCGCTGGCGGTGTTCGCCAGCGTGCTGCCCCTCGACTCGCCCACCCAGGTCTTTGCGTGCATCCCGAACTCGGCCCCGAGCTGGCACCATCTGCTCGGTTGCGACGAGCTCGGTCGAGACATGCTGTCGCGCATCGTGTTCGGTGCGCGCGTCTCTTTGGAGGTGGGCTTCACCGCCGTGTTTATCGGCCTCGTGTTCGGCGGGACCGCCGGGCTGGTCGCCGGCTACTTCGGCGGGAAGACCGACCTGATCATCAGCTCGGCGATGAACGTGCTGCTGGCGTTCCCCGCCCTCGTGCTCGCCCTCGCCGTGATCGCCTTCCTCGGTCAGAGCCTGCGCAACGTCATCTTGATCCTGGGCCTGCTCTCGATCGCGCCACTGGCCCGGCTGGTCCGTGCCAGCACCGTGGTCTACGCCCAGCGCGAGTTCGTCACGGCGGCGCGCATGATGGGATTTCGCAGCCGGCGGATCCTCTTTCGCGAGGTGCTGCCGAACGTGATGCCTTCGACGCTGTCGTTCGCCATCGTGGCCGTGGCCGTGGCGATCGTGGCCGAAGGCGCCCTCTCCTTCCTCGGGCTGTCGGTACGGCCACCAGCACCGACCTGGGGCAACATGATCGCGGAGGGCTCGACGTACCTCTCGGAGAACGCCTGGCTGGCCTTGTGCCCCGCGGCGGTCCTCTGCCTCACCGTCCTGGCCCTCAACTTCGCCGGTGACGGGCTGCGCTCCTTCTTCGACGTGAAGGACTCCGCCCTGTGAGCCGGGGACACACCACGGCCGGCCACGAGTACCCCGAGATCCCCGCCGAGACCCTGCTCACGGTCGAGGACCTGCGCACGACGTTCGACACGCCCCGGGGCAAGCTGACCGCGGTCGACGGCGTGTCCTTCGAGCTCGAGGCCGGACGGACCCTCGGGGTCGTCGGGGAGTCGGGGTCGGGCAAGACCGTGCTGTCGCGCTCGGTGATGCGGCTCCTGCCCAAGCGCGGTGCGACGAGCACCGGCCGGGTGCGCTTCAACGGCCACGAGATGGTGGGGCTCACCCAGAAGCAGCTGCGCGGCATCTGGGGCACCGAGCTCGCCATGGTCTTCCAGGATCCGATGACGTCGCTCAACCCGACGATGCGCATCGGCAACCAGATCACCGAGTCCCTCCGGTACCACCTCGGCATGTCCTCGAGCGAGGCGACCGAGCACGCGGTCGTCCTCCTCAGCTCGGTCGGGATCCCGACCCCCGAGCGGCGGCTGCACGATTACCCCCATCAGCTCTCGGGCGGGCTGCGCCAGCGGGTGACCATCGCCATCGCGCTCGCCTGCGGGCCCCGGCTCCTCTTCGCCGACGAGCCGACGACCGCCCTCGACGTGACGGTCCAGGCCCAGATCCTCGACCTGCTCGCCGCCCAGCAGCGCGAGCGGTCCATGGCGATGATCCTGGTCACCCATGACCTGGGCGTGGTGGCCGGGCGGACCGATGACATCGCGGTCATGTACGGCGGCAAGATCGTCGAGCAGGCGCCGACCAAGACCCTCTTCGCCGAGATGAGGATGCCCTACACCGAGGCGCTGCTCGGCTCCATCCCGCGCGCCGACCAACCGAGCCACACCCCGCTGCAGGCCATTCCCGGGAGGCCCCCGGATCTGGTCAGCCCACCGCCTGGGTGCCGTTTCGCCCCGCGCTGCCCGTACGCGCAGCCCCGCTGCCGGCATGAGGAGCCACCCCTGCGCGAAGCCCCTACGAAAGGGCACCGCTTCGCGTGCTGGTTCCCGGTTGGTACGCCCGAAGGACGCCAGGCTCTCGAGGAGAACAGGGTGCGCGGCGTCGCTCTCGACCCCGCTCGGAGTGTGACGACATGACCACGAACGACGCACTCCTCTCAGTCGAGAACCTCGTTGTCGAGTACCCCGTCGGTCGGGGGCGCAAGGTCCACGCCGTGTCCGACGTCAGCTTCGACGTGCAGGCCGGCGAGACCCTGGGCGTGGTGGGGGAATCGGGGTGTGGGAAGTCGACGGCCGGCAAGGCCATCGTCCAGCTCCCGCGGCCGACGTCGGGGTCGGTGCTCTTCGAAGGGACCGACCTCGTGAAGCTCGATGGTGATCAGCTCCGCCGGTTCCGGCCGCGCCTCCAGATGATCTTTCAAGACCCGGTCTCGTCGCTCAACCCACGCCGGCGCGTCGAGGACATCGTGGGCGACCCGCTCAGCGTGTGGAGCGCGGAGCTCGAGTCGTCGGTGGCCTCTAAGCAGGAGCGCAAGGCGAAGGTGGCCGAAGTGCTCGAGGCGGTCGGCCTCGACCCGGTTTCGGCGGCGGGGCGGCGCCCGCACGAGTTCTCCGGCGGTCAGTGCCAGCGCATCAGCATCGCCCGTGCCCTGGTCCTGGAGCCCAAGGTGCTCATCTGCGACGAGCCCGTCTCGGCGCTCGACGTCTCGATCCAGGCCCAGATCATCAACCTCCTCGAGGCGATGAAGGCCCGGTTCTCGCTCACCTTGGTGTTTATCAGCCATGACCTCGCTGTGGTCCGCAACATCAGCGACCGGGTGGCGGTCATGTACCTGGGCAAGCTCTGCGAGCTGGCACCGTCGGACGTCTTGTACCGCACGCCGGCGCACCCCTATACGGCGGCGCTGCTCGCCTCGATCCCCGAGCCCGACCCGGCAATCGTCCCATCGACGACGGGACGACTGACCGGTGAGCTCCCGTCGTCGATCGACCCACCGTCGGGCTGCCGGTTCCGGACCCGCTGTCCGCGTGCCGAAGAGCGGTGCGCAGCCGAAGAGCCAGTGCTGCGCGAGGTGGCCACTGGCCAGCGCGTCGCCTGCCACTTCCCGCTGGTCGAGGCCCGCCCGGCCGCCCCGGCGAACGTCGCCAGCCAACAGAGCGCGTAGCGCCCGAGCAAAGAGATGGAGAGCACGTGACGTTCAGCTACGAGGAGGCCACCGCGCTGGTGACCGGGCCTGGCTCGCCGATGGAGATCGCCGACACCGAGATCGACGGCATCTCCTACCGGGCCTTCGTCAACGCACCGACGAGCTTGCGCGAGCTGTTCGCCGGTGCCCGCGAGCGCGGTGATGCCACGTTCCTCGTCTACGAAGACGAGCGTTGGAGCTTCGCCGACGTGATGCGCCATGTTGACGCGGTGGCTGCGCTGCTCGTCGGTCGCTACGGCGTGAGGAGGGGCGACCGCGTGGCCATCGGGATGCGGAACGTGCCCGAGTGGGTGATCTCCTTCGCCGCCATATTGTCGGTGGGGGCGATCTCGGTGTCGCTCAACGCCTGGTGGAGCGAGGACGAGCTCGACTACGGCCTCGCCGACTCGGGTGCCACGGTGCTGATCGCCGACCCCGAGCGGGTCGCCCACACCGAGGCGGCGGCCAAGCGCCTCGGGATCTCGGTTCTCGCGGTCCGCTCCGACGAGGTGCCCGAGGGCGTGGACCGGCTCGAAGACGTCCTCGTCCTGGGGTCGCCGATGCCCGACGTCGAGGTGCTCCCCGACGACGATGCCACCATCCTTTACACCTCGGGCACGACCGGGCACCCGAAGGGTGCCGTCTCCACCCACCGGGCCATCCTCCAGGCCCTCTTCGGCTTCGCCTGCGGTGCGGCGATCCTCGGGCTGCGCCGACCCGATGCCGAGCGCGAGGCCGAGGCGGACGCGGGTGCGGCACCGGGTGACCCGCTGGCCTTCATCCTCATCGTGCCGCTCTTCCATGTGACCGGCTGCGTGCCGGTGATGCTCTCGTGCTTCGCCGCGGGCCTCAAGCTCGTCATGATGTACCGCTGGGACCCCGACGTCGCCCTGCAGCTGATCGAGCGCGAGCGGGTCACCAACTTCGTGGGCGTGCCCACCCAGAGCTGGGACCTTCTCGAGTCGCCCCGCTTCTCCGAGTTCGACACCTCGAGCCTGCGCAGCATCGGGGGCGGTGGTGCCCCGGCCCCGCCCAAGCTGGTCCAGCGAGTCGGGGACAATTTCCCCGCTGGGCGCCCCCAGATCGGCTACGGCATGACCGAGACGAATGCCTATGGCCCGGGCAACCACGGCGAGGACTACCTCACCCATCCGACCAGCACCGGGCGGGCGACGCCGATCCTCCAGCTCGAGGTGCGCGACCCGTCAGGCCACGCTGTGCCGACCGACGAGCGGGGCGAGATCTGGATGAAGGGCCCGAACCTGTTTCGCGGCTACTGGGGGAAGCCCGAGGAGACGGCCGCCACCATCGTCGATGGCTGGCTCCGGACCGGGGACATCGGCCGCGTCGACGACGATGGCTTCGTCTACATCGAGGACCGGGCCAAGGACATGGTGCTGCGCGCCGGCGAGAACGTCTACTCGGCCGAAGTCGAGGCCGTGATCTACGAGCACGGCGCCGTCTACGAGGCGGCCGTCTTCGGGGTGCCCGACGAGCGCCTCGGCGAGCAGGTGGCCGCCGTCGTCTGCCTGAAGCCGGGCGCCGAGCTCAGCATCATCGAGCTCCAAGACCACGTGCGCAGCCGACTCGCGGGTTTCAAGGTGCCCACGCAGATCAACTTCATCGACGACCGGCTCCCGAGGAACCCCTCGGGCAAGATCTTGAAGCGCCAGCTGCGAGACGAGTTTCTCGCCGACGAGCCCGGCTGACGCTCCTCGCGCCGCTCAGTGGGGCGGGCCGTGCGAGCTCGGGAGCTCGGGCAGGTCCAGGACCTCGGAAGGCTCGCCGTAGTGCGCCCGGATGGCGTGGCGGGCGAGGACCTGCTGCTCGGTGATCACGCGCTCGGAACGGCCCCGCCCGATGAAGCTGATCCCCCAGCGGGCGAGGGCGCTCAGCCTGTTCTTGAAGCCGGTGAGAAAGGCGAGGTGCACCACCAGCCAGAGCGTCCAGCCGACCACGCCGCCGATGCCGATCGGGCCGAACTTCGCCACTGCCCGGAAGCGTGAGATGACCGCCAGGCTGCCGAGGTCGTGATAACGGAAGGGCTCGGTGTAGGCCGGTGGCGCACCTTCGGCTCGGGCGGTGATGAGCTTCGCTGCGTGGCGGCCTGACTGCATCGCCACCTCGGCCATGCCCGGGAGGTCGTCGAGGGCCATCATGTCGCCGACCACAAAGACCTCGGGGTGCCCGGGCAGCGAGCAGTCCGGTTCGACCTCGATGCAGCCCATGCGATTCGTCGTCGCACCAGCCTTCTCGGCCAACAGCGAGGCGAGCGGGCTCGCCTTCATGCCCGCGGCCCAGACCTTGGTGCACGACTCCACCCGCCAGGACGTTCCGTCGCCGAGTTTCGCCACCACGTAGTCCTCGCCCATCTCGGTGACCAGGGCGTCGGTGTGGACCTCGACGCCGAGCCGCTCGAGGTCGCGCTTGGTGAGTCGAGACAGTCGCTTGCCGAAGGGGGCGAGCAGCTGGCCGGCGCCCTCGAAGAGGATGACCCGGGCTGATGCCGGGTCGATCGTCCGGAAGTTGTTCTGCAGCGCCCGGTGGGAGAGCTCGGCGATCTGGCCGGCCATCTCCACACCGGTCGGGCCGCCACCGACGACGACGAAGGTGAGCCATGCCTTTCGAGCAACTTCGTCCGGCTCGGTCTCGGCGACCTCGAAGGCGCCGAAGATGCGGCCCCGAAGCTCGAGTGCGTCGTCGATCGACTTCATGCCCGGCGCCCACTGGGTGAACTCGTCGTGACCGAAGTAGCTGGTCTGGACCCCGGCCGCCACGATCAGGCTGTCGTAGGGGGTCTCGAGCTGCCGGCCCATCTGCTCGGCGTACACGACCTTGTTCTCGAGATCGATGTCGTACACCTCGCCGAGTTCCACGCGGGTGTTGGGATAGCGGCGGAGCACGTCACGCGTCGCCGGGGCGATCTCACCAGCGGCGAGGATCCCCGTGGCCACCTGGTAGAGGAGCGGTTGGAACAGATGGTGGTTCGTGCGGTCGATGATGGTGACCGCGACAGGAGCCTTGCGCAGGGCACGCACAGCGAAGAGCCCCCCGAAGCCCGACCCGATGATGACCACCCCGTGGGGGCTGTTGGCGCTCATTGTGCTTCAACTCCCTCGTGGTCCCGCTCCACCGCTTCTGTCCCTTTTCCAGCCTAGAGGCGACTCGTCCATTGCGTCGTGGGCGACGCCCCAACGCGCATGAGTCCAAGCACGGGTTATTAGAGTCACCGTCGCAAGTTCCGCTTGCGACTTCAGATCAGGGCCGATTCGAGAGGGATGCGACACTGATGGGCATCTTGAGAGCCATCGCTGGGTTCTTGACCGGTCGGCGCTCGAAGTGGGCAGTCGTCCTCATCGGCCTGGTGGTTGCCGGCGTGTTCGGGCCGCTCGGCGGCAAACAGGACATCACGACCGATCCCACTGCGTTTCTCCCGTCGAGCGCCCAGTCCACTCAGGTGGTCCATCTCCAGGGCAGGTTCGAAAGCGGGCAGAGCAATCCGGCGATCGCTGTGTACGCCTCGTCGTCGCCACTCACCGACCAGGCGAAGTCCAAGATCGAAGCCGACCGAGCGGAGTTCGCCAAGGTCGCCGCCCATGGCGTGGTGCCCCCGGTCGAGTACTCCGCCGATGACAAGGCGGCCATCGTCGTGGTGCCGCTGCGTGCCGGACTCCCCGAGGCGACCTTCAAGAGCGAAGTGGCCCACTTACGCACGGTCGCCCAGAGCGGCCTGCCCCCAGGCGTCAGAGCGGAGGTTGGTGGGCCGGCGGGCTTCGTCGTCGACCTCTCCAACGCGTTCAGCGGCATCAACTCGAAGCTGCTCTTCGCCACCATCTTGGTGGTCGCACTCGTCCTCATCATCACCTATCGAAGTCCGTGGCTCTGGCTGGTGCCGCTTCTGGTCATCGGCATCGCCGACCAGGCGGCGAGCGCGATCGTCTATCTGCTGGCGTCACATGCCGGGCTCGTGGTCAACGGCGAGAGCGCGGGGATCTTGCGCGTCCTCGTGTTCGGCGCCGGCACCGACTACGCCCTGCTCCTTATCGCCCGCTATCGCGAGGAGCTACGGGAGAACGAGGATCGTCACGACGCCATGCGAAAGGCACTGCTCGGCGCCCTCCCGGCCATCCTGGCCAGCGCGGCCACGGTCACGGTGAGCCTTCTGGTGCTCGGCCTCGTCTCGACGCTCAACAACAACCGCAGCCTTGGCTTCGTCGGGGCGATCGGCATCCTGGTCGCCCTGTTGTTCACGGTCTTCCTCCTCCCGTCGGTGCTGCTCCTCTTTGGTCGGCGCTTGTTCTGGCCCTTCGTGCCCAAGGTCGGCGAGGCGGATCCCACGCGCACCGGCTTTTGGAGCCGCACGGGGGAGCGGGTGGCGCGCGCCCCGCGGCTCATCGCCATCGGCTGCGTCGTGTTCCTCGCGATCTTGGCCTCGGGCATGTTCTCGCTGCACACCGGGCTCAGCCAGAACCAGCAATTCCGCACGCAGGTGCCATCGGCCAAGGCCCAGACCCTCATCGCCGAGCACTTCCCGGCCGGCTCCTCGGCGCCGGTCTACGTGGTGGCCAATGCTGACAAGAGCCCAGAGGTCCTCGACGCAGTGCGGGCCGAGCCCGGTGTGGCCTCGGTCACCGAGACGGGCCGCAGCGGCGGGTTGGTCCAGTTCACCGCTACCTTGAAGGCGGCGCCGGACTCGGGGGCGAGCTACGCCACGATCACCGCGCTGCGCGAGCGGGTGGCGGCGCTACCCGGTTCGGGCGCGCTCGTGGGTGGCTCGGTCGCGACGGACCTCGACACCAACAATGCGGCGCGCCACGACACGAAAGTAGTGATCCCCTCGGTGCTCGCCGTGGTGCTGGTGGTCCTGATCCTCTTGCTCCGTGCCCTGCTCGGGCCGGTGATCCTGATCCTCACCGTGCTCGCCAGCTACTTCGCGAGCCTGGGGGCAACCAGCTTCGCCTTCTTTCACCTCTTCAACTTTGCCGGCGTGGACGCCACCCTGCCGCTGCTCGGCTTCCTCTTCCTCGTCGCGTTCGGGGTCGACTACAACATCTTCTTGATCTCGCGGGCGCGCCAGGAGGCGACCGTCGAGGGCACGCGGCCGGGCATCCTGACCGCCATCGCGGTCACCGGAGGGGTGATCACTAGTGCGGGAATCGTGCTCGCCGCCACCTTCTTGGTCTTGGGGGTGCTCCCGATCCTGCTCCTCACCGAGCTCGGGATCCTCGTCGCCTTCGGAATACTGCTCGACACCCTCTTGGTCCGCAGCATCTTGGTCCCGGCCCTCGTCTACGACGTCGACCACTGGTTCTGGTGGCCGGGCAAGCTGTTCCGAGAGCCCGTGCGCCCCGACGCTGCGGCATCCGAAGCGGTGGCCGTCTCGGCCGGCGACTAGGGGAGCGACAGGTCCTCGGCGCCGAACAGCGCCTCGTCCACGTAGGGCATGATCGGCAGCTCGCGGACCTGGTCCCGGGGCACCCAGCGGACGGCGTCGGTCGAGCCCCCGACCTCGGCGCGCAGCTCACCGGCGAACGAGGCGATGTCGTAGATGAGACGGATGGTGTGCAGGCTGACCTGCGACGGCAGCGTCATGGTGTCCGAGAGCACGCGTCGTAGCTTGCCGACGACGACGGTGAGCCCCGTCTCCTCTTCGAACTCGCGTTCGAGACCGGCCACCGGCGACTCGCCGTGGTCGAGCCCGCCGCCGGGCAGGAACCACCGCCCGGCGATGGTGAGGGACAGGGCGGCCCGAGCGAGGAGCACGCGGCCACTGGCGTCGATGCAGACCCCGTAGGCCGCAACGCGCTGGCGCCGTTCGGCTCCTTCTGGCATCACTGGCTCACCGGCGGGTGGAGCCGGGCCGGCGCGATGGCGTAGAACGCCTCGAGCAGGTGCTCGCCGACCTCCTCCAAGTCGGGGTCACCGTCGACTCGCACGCCGAGCCACCCTCGGTGGCCGACGTAGGGAGGGCGGAAGTAGCGATCGGGCTGGGCTGCCACGCACGCCTCCTGGGCGCCTGGAGGCGCCGCCAGCCAGAGAGCGGCCCTGCCGTCTTCGTGGTGGTTGACCCAGAACATGACGAAGGGCCTCTTCTGGCCCACGAAGAAGGTCGGGGTCCCATGGCTGAGCCGCTCGGTCACCTCGGGCAGCGCGGCGCAGCGCGCCCGCAGCCATTCGAGAGGATCAGTGGCCACGAGGCGCCGGCCCCTCAGCGAGTCCTCGGGAATCCGAGGTCGATGGCCGACGTGGCGGGATCGGGCCACCGGCTGGTCACCACCTTGGTGCGGGTGTAGAAGTCGATGCCCGCCGGCCCGTACATGTGGGCATCGCCGAAGAGAGATTCCTTCCAACCGCCGAAGCTGTAGTACGCGACCGGCACGGGCACAGGCACGTTGACGCCCACCATGCCGACCTCGACGTCGAACTGGAACTGGCGGGCCGCACCACCGTCTCGGGTGAAGATGGCGGTGCCGTTCCCATAGGGGTTGGCGTTGATGAGGCGCAGGCCTTCGTCGTAGGTGTCGACACGCGCCACCGAGAGCACCGGTCCGAAGATCTCCTCGTCGTAGGCGGCCATGCCGGGGGCCACGTGATCGAGCAGCGAGACTCCGAGGAAGAAGCCCCCCTCGCAGGTGGGCGAGTCGAAGTGCTGCTCTCGCCCGTCCACGACCACTGTCGCCCCCTGCGAGCCGGCGCCTCCCACGTACCCTGCGACCCGGTCGCGGTGCTCGGCGGTGATGAGGGGTCCCATCTCCGAGTCGGCCTCGTTGCCGGGGCCGATGATGAGCTTGGGCAGCCGGCTGGCGATGGCGTCGACGAGCGGGTCGGCGACCGCCCCCACCGCGACGACCACCGACACCGCCATGCAACGCTCGCCGGCCGAGCCGTAGGCGGCACTGACGGCGGCGTCCGCAGCCAGGTCGACGTCGGCGTCGGGGAGCACCAGCATGTGGTTCTTGGCCCCGCCGAGCGCCTGGACGCGTTTGCCGTTGGCCGTGCCGCGGCTGTAGATCGACCGGGCCACCGGCGTGGAGCCGACGAAGCTGACGGCACGCACGTCGGGATGGTCGAGCAGCCCGTCGACGGCAACCTTGTCCCCCTGCACGACGTTGAAGACCCCCGCCGGCAGGCCCGCCTTGGCCAGCAGCTCGCCGAGCAGCAGGGCGGCGGAAGGGTCCTTCTCGGACGGCTTCAAGATGAAGGTGTTGCCGCACGCGATGGCGTTGGCGAGCATCCACAGCGGCACCATGACGGGGAAGTTGAACGGCGTGACGCCGGCCACCACGCCGAGGGGCTGGCGGATCGAGTGGACGTCGATGCCGGTCGAGACCTGCTCGCTGAAGCCGCCCTTCAGCAGGTTCGGTATCCCGCAGGCGAACTCCACGTTCTCGAGCCCCCTGGTCACCTCTCCCACCGCGTCGGAGTGGACCTTGCCGTGCTCGGCGGTCACGAGGGAGGCCAGGTCGTCGGTGTGGGCTTCGACCAGGTGGCGGAAGGCGAACATGATCTCGCTGCGGGCGGACAGCGACGTCGAGCGCCAGTCGCCGAAGGCATCGCCCGCCACGGCTACCGCAGTGTCGACGTCCTCGTTCGAGGCCATGCCGACCTCGGCCTGGATGAGCCCGGTCGCCGGGTTGAAGACCGGGGTCCGACGGCCGCTCGTCGAGGCAACCTCGGCCCCACCGATCCAGTGGTCGATCTGTCGCATGGTTTCCTGCCCTCTCAGCGTCTGCGGCTCGGGCGGAGCCGGCGCCGTTTGCGGGTGTTCGATCCGCCCGACGAACTTACTCGCCACGGCGAAGGGACCGCCGCCGGTACACTCCCGGGGCGGCCGGTGACCGCATCGGGAGGGGAGGGGCAGTGAAGGAGGGGGACCTCGAGGCAATCAAGGCGCTCAAGTACGCCTACTTCCGCCACCTCGACTTAAAGGAGTTCGACGATCTCGGAGCGCTGCTCACCGCCGATGCCACCGCCTCCTACGAGGACGGCCGTCGGAGCTACGAGGGCCGCGACGCCATCGTCGGCTTTCTCAAGGAGGCGCTCGGCAATCCAGGCTTCGTCACCCAGCACCACGGCCACCACCCCGAGATCACCTTCTCGGGCGACGACGAGGCCACCGGTCGCTGGTACTTAGAGGACCGGGTGATCATCCCCGAGTTCGACATCGAGATCGCAGGAACCGCGTTCTACGAGGATCGCTACGTGCGCGACGGCTGCCGGTGGCGTATCGCCCACACCGGCTACGAGCGGATCTTCGAGGAGCGCCGAGCCCACTCGACCTACGAGCTCTCCTCGTTCACGACCCGATTTTGAACCGATGACGACGACCTCCTCGTTCGACGGGGCAACCGCAGTCCACGCCCGGGACAACGCCACCTACGACGTCACGGTGGACCCTGAGTGGTCCGTGGGCGACAAACCCAACGGTGGGTACCTGCTCGCCATGCTCGGCCGAGCGGCGATCGACTCGGTGGTCCACACCGGCAGCGACCACCCCCACCCGCTGGCGGCGAGTGCCACCTTTCTGCGCGCACCGGGCTTCGGGCCAGCCGAGATCGTCGTCGAGCTGCTGCGCGCCGGGCGCTCGGCAAGCCACGTGCGGGCCTGCCTGCGCCAGGACGGCCGCGCCCAGGTGGAATCGACCTTCACCCTCGGGCGGCTGCAGACGGGTACCGAGCCCCGGTGGAGCGGGGTGCCCCCCGTCGAGGTGCCGCCCGAGGAGGACTGCGACCAGCTGGCACCGGTGTCCGAAGGCGGCAACTTCCCGAGCGGCGTCCTCAGCCACACCATCGAGCGCGTCGATCCGGCGGTGCTCGGATTCGGTGGGGGGACCCCGGGTGGCACGGCCGAGATGCGCGGCTGGCTCCGCTTCACCGACGGCCGCCAGCCCGACCCCCTCTCGCTCCTCTACCTGTCCGACGCCTTCCCGCCGGCCACGCTCGACCTCGGCAGCACCGGATGGGTGCCGACCCTCCAGCTCACCGCCTACGTGCGAGCGCTCCCAGAGCCCGGCCCCCTGCGGGCGCGCCAGCGTGCCCGCCTGGTCGAAGGCGGCATGGTGGACCAGGTGTGCGATCTCTGGGACAGCTCGGGCCGCTTCGTCGCCCAGAGCGTCCAACTTGCCCAGGTGCGCTTCCCCGACGACGCGATCGGCACCGCGCTGCGCTGAACTGCCAGCTCAGGGACGGTGTTTCGGGCTTGTCGTGAGGGCCGGATCGCGCACGATGGCGGGCTCGAGCACCTTGTCGATGGCGGCGACGAGGTCGTCGTCGAGCTCGATGTCGAGGGCCTTCACGTTCTCCACGACCTGCTCGGGGCGGCTCGCACCGATGATCGCCGAGGCCACGTTGGGGTTGCGCAGCACCCAGGCGATCGCCACGGTCGCCGGGGTGAGTCCGGATTCTTTGACCAGGGCAGCGAACTCGGCGACGGGGCCGAGGACCTCGTCGCGCAGCAGCCGCGACATGAAGTTCGCATCGCCGGACAGGGCGCGCGAGCCCTCCGGAAGGGCGGCGCCCGGCGGGTACTTGCCGGTGAGCACCCCTTGGGCAACGGGCGACCACACGATCTGGCTGATCCCCTCGCGCTCACACAGCGGGACCACTTCGGGCTCGATCACCCTCCAGAGCAGCGAGTACTGGGGCTGGTTGGAGACGATCCGGTCAAGCCCCATCTGGTCGGCGATACGCACTGCGTCGGCGATCTGGTCCGCAGTCCACTCCGAGACGCCGATGTAGTGCACCTTGCCGGCACGCACGAGGTCGTCGAACGCCCGCAGGGTCTCTTCGAGGGGTGTCTCGTTGTCGTAACGGTGCGCCTGGAGGAGGTCGACGTGGTCGGTGCCCAGGCGCCTCAGCGACGCTTCGGCCGACTCGATGATGTGCTTGCGTGACAGGCCGCGGTTGTTGGGGTTCGGACCGGTCGGCCAGTAGACCTTGGTAAAGATCTCGATCGAGTCACGCCTCACGCCGTGCAGCGCACGCCCGAGCACCTCTTCGGCTGCGCCGTTGGCGTAGACGTCGGCGGTGTCGAAGGTGGTGATCCCCGCGTCGAGGGCCGCTCGCACGCAGGCCGCCGCCGCGTCCTCTTCGACCTGGTTGCCGTGCGTGATCCAGTTGCCGTAGGAGATGGCCGAGACCACCATGCCGCTGCGTCCGAGGTGTCGATGTTCCATGCGCGGCAGCGTAGCGGTACCGAAACGACGAGGGCCCGCCCCGGTCAGCCGGCCTGACGCTCGGCGTCGCCCTACGCTGGCAGCCATGGCCGTGTCCGAGAGCGAATCGCTCGAGGGCCGCCTCCGGGTGTCGCGCTCGCTGTCGTTGCCGATGGGTGAGATCGAATGGAGGGCGACCACGTCAGGCGGCCCCGGTGGCCAGCACGCAAACCGGGCCAGCTCGAAGGTGGAGGTCCGTTTCGACATCGAGCGGTCCTCGTCGCTCGGTCCCCGCCAGCGCGCACGCCTCCTCGAACGCCTGGGTCCGGTCGTGCGCGCCACTGCGGGCGACGACCGCTCCCAAGCACGCAACCGCCAGATCGCCCTCGACCGGCTCGCCGCGCGGCTCGCCGAGGCGCTGAAGCCCGAGACGCCGAGACGCCCGACCAAGCCGTCCCGGGCGGCCCGGCAGCGGCGCATGGACGACAAGACCAAACGATCCAACGTGAAGCGCCAACGACGCAGCGGCATCGAACTCGATTGAGCCCTCACCCGATCGAGGGATCCGGCTCGTTCGAAGGGCCGCGGGCGGGGAGGGTGGAGGCATGTGCCGGCACCAAAGTGGTTCTCCTCGACATCGACGAGACCCCGGTCCACGCCGGTGGATCCGGGGCCGGCCCTGGAGCGGGCGTCCGAGCAACTCTCTGACGAGCCGGCCGACATCGGTGCGCACACTTGGGCCGGTGCAACCGATCCAGAGGTCGCCCCGGAGACCCTTCGCGGCGTGCTGCAGCGTGAGCCCCGCGTGGATGACCTCGGTCGACTCTACGCCCGCTGCCTCCACTACTTGGCCGAGGACCTCTGGCAGTCGAAGGGCTATTGGGCCGTGCCGGGCGCGGAGGCGCCGCTCGTTGCTCTCGGCGACGCCGGCGCCACCTTGGGACTCGTGTCGGGGGCGATGGAAGGGGCGCCGCGGACCAAGCTCATGGCTGCCAACCTCAACCGCTCCTTCACCTTCGGCGCTCACGGATCGGACTCGCCGGAACGAAGCGAGCTGACCCGGCTCGCCACCGAGAGGGCCACCCGGCTCCACGAGCTGGGTCGGGCCCGACGACATCGACGTGGTCGGCGCCACCCCCCTCGACATGAAGGCGGCGCACGCTGCCGACGCAACCGCGGTGCGGTGCGGCCGCAGGCCGTTTCTCGACCGACGACCTCAATTCGACCGGCGGTGCGTTCGTCCTGCGCTCCCTTGAGGGAAACATTTCCCGGGCTCCAGCCCGACGGTGGCAGCGGGGTCTGAGAGTCGTCAGCGCGTGCGGCCGAACCAGGCGCAGCGGATGCACTCGCGCGTGCCCGGGCGCGCCTCGAGCCGTTCAGCGGCGATCGTGCCGCCACACCGCTCACACGTGGCCGATGTCCCGCGCTCGAGGCGCTGCAGGGCCTCATCGAGGTCCGCCAGAGAGGAGCTTGCATCGTCGATGAGGCTCGCCAGCTGGGCCCGCTCCCACGCGATGGTCGGACCCTCGGGGTCGTGTTCGTCGTCGAGATTGGCGTCGAGGGCGTCGAGCACCACGCCGTCGAATTCGATCCGCAGGGTTCGCAGCCGTGCCAGCGTGGCGGCCCTCTCGGCTTCGAGGAGCAGCCCCAGGCTCGGTGCGTCGCCGGCGGACGGTCCGGGGTGGGCGCGCGACGCGGGCACGGCCGTCATGTGTTCCCGATCGCCCGGGCGAGCTCCGCTCGGCCCATCTTGGAGCGGCCAGACAGGTTCTTGCGCTTGGCCTCGTCGTACAGCTCGGCGCGGGTCGGGCTCGACCCTTCGGTGCGCTCCCGTCTGGCCACCGCTGCGCCCTGCTTGCCGAGCGCAGTTCGTGTGGACGTGGGCAGGTTGGCCAGCGTGCGCTTCGACCGAGCGGCGCTCGCTGCCTTCTTTATGGTGCGCTTTGCTGCGTTGCGCTGGGAGGTGCTTTCCATGTCACCCAGCCCCTTCGTCATGGCCGTGTCCGGGTCGTGCCTCGAACTACGACAATTAGTGCCCGAGAACGAGATGGCGGAAACGGGGGTGGACCGGGCTGTCGTCAGGACAGGAACTGCTCCACGTCGCGCATGGCCGCCTCAAGGAGGCCGTCGGCGCGCGGGCCGGTCTCCTCGCGCACGCCGACGATGGGAGTGAGCGAGGCGTAGCCGGCGGCCACGAGCGAGGCATCGTCGTCGGGGTCCTCGTCCGCGATGTCGCCGAGCGACGGCACCGCCGCGCCGAGCCGGAGCCGGATCTCGCCCTGGCGAGAGCCGCTCTCGAATGGGCCCCCGCCCACGCGCCCGGTGGTCGCATCATCAGCGGGATGGGCAGGGTCCTGAGCGGCCTTGATGATGCCCGCCGTGCCGACCCTCGCACGACGGATGCCCTTCAGCTCCTTCAGCGGAACCGAGGGCAGATTGAGGTTGAGGACCGTGCCGGGAGGTGCCGCGGCCAGTGCGGGGATGAGTGCGACCGCGGTGGCCGAGGCCGTCTCCCATGGGGTGGGATCTGCGCCTGAGCGCATCGAGACGGCTAGGCCGCTCACACCGAGCTGCGCACCGGTCAGCACCGCACCAACGGTGCCCGAGTGCAGGACGGAGCGCCCGACGTTCACGCCCAGGTTGATGCCTGAGAAGATGAGGTCGGGTTTGGGGCCGAAGCCGCCGAGCGAACCGACGATGGTCGAGAGGGCGGGGGAGGCGTCGAGTCCGTAGACGGCGATGTTCTCGACGCCGTCGATGCGCACGGCCCGGTACCCGATCGACTCACGTTCATAGACCGTGCCCACCGCGGCCGAGGCGCCGCTCTGGTTGGCCAGGGGCGCGACCACCACGACGTCGCGAGCTTCGCCGTCCGCCGCCGCCGCCACCCATTCGTCGAGGGCTCGGACGAGAGCGGCAAGCCCGGGCGCGTGCACCCCGTCGTCGTTGGTTACCAAGATTCGCACGCAGGGTTACGATACCGCCGACCTCTATGCCCCACGAACCCGGTGCCAAATGACCTCGTCTGACCCCTCGCCGACCATCTCGCCCACCGGGGAGCAGTGGGCCATCGCCCACGGCCGCCAACAGGTGATCGTCACCGAGGTCGGAGCGACGCTCCGTTCGTACCGGGTCGGCGACGACGAGATGCTCGACGGATTCGGAGCGAACGAGTGGTCCGAGAGCGGAAGGGGACAGGTGCTCGCCCCGTGGCCGAACCGGCTTGGTGACGGGCGCTACGAGTTCGGCGGCATCGCTGCCCAGGCTCCCCTCAACGAGCCTGAGCTCGGCAACGCCATCCACGGGCTGGTCAGGTGGCTCCCGTGGCGCTGCGAGGTCCTGGCCCAGAACGTCATGGTGGTGCGCTGCACCATCTGGCCCACCCCGGCGTACCCGTTCCTGGCGTCGCTCGGACTCGAGTACCGCCTCGGACGCGAGGGTCTCGCCGTCACCGCCACTGTGCGCAACGAAGGATCGGTGGCGCTGCCCTTCGGTCTCGGGTTCCACCCCTACCTGCGGGTCGGGACCGATCGGGTGGACACCGCCACCCTGCTCGTCCCCGCCCGCCAGCGCCTGGTCCTCGACGCCCGCTCGCTGCCGACCGGTGAGGCCCGTCCCGTCGGCGGCACGGAGTTCGACTTCTCGCAGGGCCGGGCGATCGGGCCCACCCAGCTCGACACGGCCTACACGGATCTCGAGCGCGACGGAGACGGAGTGGCCTGGGCTTCGATCGCCGACCCGAGCGGCGAGCGAGCCGTCGACCTCTGGGTGGACCAGCAGTTCCGCTACCTGATGGTCTACACCGGCGACACGATCGGAGCGGTCGACCGGCGCCGACAGGGGCTGGCCATCGAACCAATGACCTGCCCGCCTGACGCATTCCGCTCCGGGCGCGACCTCGTGGTGCTCGAGCCCGGACAGGAATGGACGGCCGCCTGGGGGATCCGACCGCGATGAGCTCGGGCTCTCTCGAAGGCCATGTCGCCCTCGTCACTGGGTCCTCGTCGGGCATCGGCGCTGCGGTTGCCCGGCAGTTCGCCGAGCGTGGCGCCTCGGTGCTGGTCAACTCCGCCCACTCGATCGGGGCCGGCCAGGCACTGGCGGCGTCGCTTCCCGACGCGCTCTACGTCCGGGCTGACATCACCGAGCACGACGGGCCGGCCCGCCTGGTGAGCGCCGCCTTGGAGCGGTGGGGGCGGATCGACACCCTCGTGAACAACGCCGGCGCTACGGAGGTCATCGCCCACGAGGACCTCGCTGCAGCCAGCCCCGACGTTTGGCGAGCGATCTTCGAGGTCAACGTCGTCGGCACTTGGTCGATGACCACGGCCGCGGTCGACGCTCTCCGTGCGGCGAATGGCTCGATCGTGATGGTCGGATCGATCGCCGGGCTGCGACCGACGGGGAGCTCGATCCCCTATGCGGCTTCCAAGGCAGCGGTGCACCATATGACGGTGCTCCTGGCGAAGGTCCTCGGTCCGGATGTCCGCGTCAACGCCGTCGCACCCGGTCTGATCGACACGCCGTGGACGGCCGACTGGTCGGAACTCCGGGCGGGGGTGAGCGCGCTGGCGCCACTCCGGCGGACCGGGCAACCCGACGATGTCGCCGAAGCCGTGCTCGACCTGGCCACGCTCGCCTACGTGACGGGCCAGGTCATCGCCGTCGACGGCGGCATTACGATCGTCGCGTAGCTCTCGCCTGGTTCTCTGCCGCCTTGGGCCCGCGGGGCGCGGTGACGACCCACCGGAGCCCCGTGCACAACGTCGTGGCCAAGGGCGTCACCACGAGCGAGTCGAGGAGGGGCGGGCTCGGCAAGCGGAGCTCGCGACGAGCCCAGCCGGGCAGGAGGCCGATCGCCGCTCCGACGATCACCGCGTAGACGGCACGGTCCTCCAGACGTTGGGCGACCCCACGCAGGAGGAAGTCGCGTGCAGTGAGTGCCTGGACGCCGGCGTAGAGCTCGGGGCGGATCCGGCGCAGATAGGCCTCCGCATCCGCCTCGCTCCGCGGTGCCCAGTTGGCACCCAACTCGGTGGCGACCGCCGACATCTCCTCGAAGTACTGGTCGCGATCTGCCTGGGTGAAGCGTCGTGGACCGTAGAGCTGCGACGCCCGCAGGAAGCTGTAGGCCTCGGTGACGTGGACCCAGGTCACGAGATCGGGGTCCGACGCCGAGTACGGACGCCCATCGGGGGCGATCCCGTGCACGCGCCGATGGACCCGCTTGACCGCGGCGATGGACCGCCGAGCCTCCTCCTTGCTGCGGAAGGTGGTCACGCCTACGAACATCGCGGTGCGCTGCAGGCGTCCCGTCGGGTCCTCCTTGTAGCGGGAGTGCTCGGCGACCCCCGCCATAACCAGGGGGTGCAGCGTCTGGAGGAGCAGCGCGCCGACGCCGCCGATGAGCATGGCCCCGAGGTCGGCGTGCACCTGTCGGGCGACACCGTCGGGGTCGAGGAAGGCGGCCTCGGGGTCGGTCACGGGCGGCGCGGGCTCACCGCGCAGGCCGATGGCGCGCCGCATGTCGTCGGCGATGTCGCGCCGGACGGGGCCGGCCAGCGGCCCGAGCAGCCGCCACGGTGCGAGCGCCAGCTGGGTGCCGAGCGCAGTCGCCCGCTGCAGCGTGGGTGTTAGCGCCATGGCCGCATCCACCTTGAGTCTAACGGTGCTCTCTTCGTATCCTGGCGGCGGCGCAGCGGCGCGCGGCGCTCCTGTGCCAGCATGCTCGTGATGGACTTCGTGGTGATCGGCGCCGGCGCTATCGGTGGCGTGGTGGGTGGCCGGCTCCAGCAGTCCGGCCACGCCGTGAGCTTCGTGGCGAGGGGCGACCACCTGCGCGCGCTGCAGAGGTCTGGCCTCCGTCTCGAGCTGCCCGACGCCACTTCCACCCTGGACGTGGAGGCGGTCGCCCGAGTGGAGGAGTTGTCGTGGGATGCGCCTCGGGCTGTGCTCCTGTCGGTCAAGTCCCAAGACACCGAAGGGCTGCTCGACGATCTGGTGCGCGTGGCGTCCCCCGACACGCCCGTGTTCTGCCTCCAGAACGGGGTCGAGAACGAGCGCAGGGTGCTCCGGCGCTTCGCGGGGACCTACGGGGTCTGCGTGATGTGCCCGGCGACCCACCTGCGACCGGGCGTGGTCCAGGCGCACAGCGCCCCGATTGCCGGCCTGTTCGATCTCGGCCGGTTCCCCGGCGGCGCCGACGAGACGGCGGCCCTGGTGGCGGGGGCGCTCGGCGACTCGGGCTTCGAGTCGCTCGTGTTCGGCGACATCATGCGGTGGAAGTACGCCAAGCTCCTCTCGAACCTCACCAACGCGGTCGAAGCGCTCTGCGGGCCGGCGGCCCGCGGCAGCGATCTCGCCAAGGCGGCCCGGCAGGAAGGCAGGGACGTGCTTGCGGGCTCGGGGGTCGCCTACGTCGACGACGCCGAGTACCGCGAGCGGCGCGGCGACAAGATCTCCATTGCGCCCACCGCCAGCGGACCCTGGTCCGGGGGCTCCTCGTGGCAGAGTGCCACTCGCGGCGCCGGGTCCATCGAGGCGGACTACCTGAACGGCGAGATCGTGCTCCTCGCTCGGTTGGGCGGCGTTCCTGCCCCGGTCAACGCATTCCTCCAGCACCGGGCCGGGTCGCTCGTCCGTGACGGCGCCGCAGCGGGCACATTCGATCCGGACAAGTTGCTGGACGAGGCGACTTCGGGCACCGTTTGAGATCGGGCGCCGAGGGAAGGCTGAGATCGGAAGGTGATCATGGCGAACCCGGAGACCGGCACAGAGTTCCAGCGGGCGGTTGACGAAGTCCTCGATCCCGTCTTGCGAGAGCACCGGCGACTGACCCGCTACCGCTCGCTGCTCGGCTGGGCGGCCCTCATGGGTGCCGTGACGGTCCTCTCCTACGTGGTCTTCGGCCAGGCGCCGTGGCCCGAGCTGCTGGGCTTCGGGGTGCTCGGGGCCTTCTGTGCGCGCAGCGACCGCCCCAAGGGGCCCGAGAGTGGGGCGCCGAACCGCACGCGGGCCCTCGGTCGGACCTGAGCTGGCGCTCAGTCGTGGTGGAGCGCAGCGCGGATCTCGCCGTCTGCGTCGTGTTCCCCGCCGGCGGGCGTGGCGATGGTGAGTGCGTGCAGGGTGCCGGTGAAGGGGAACGGCGGTGCGTACTCGTCGGTGACCGGGAAGCCGGCGTCGTGCCCGAGACGCAGGCTCGTCCCCCCGTGCTGGATGGCCAGGGGCAAGGTGCCCTCGAAGGGCACCGCCGCGAGGTCGGCGCCGTCGATACGCACCACGAACCGGCCTCCTTCACCCTCGAGCATGCAGGCGGCCTCGAGGACGTGGCGTCCCGCCGCCGAGAGGGCATCAGCTGGCGCGTGCACGACGAACACCTGGTCTGCGCGCGCGTAGGCGAAGAAGAGGGAGGATCCTTTCAGGAACAGCGCAAAACCGCCGTTCCAATCGCCCAGCGCGCACAGCACGCCTTCGTCGCCGGCGCCGGCGCCGACGGTGACGTCGGCCCTCAGGGTGAAGCCACCGAACAGCATGGGCAGCGACTCGTCGACGACAGGGCTCGCGTCAGGGAGGTACACGGCGGATGCCCCCGGATGGTAGGCAGGAGCGAGGAAGGCGCCCAGGCGTTGGACCAGCGTGTCGTCGATCGGCAGCACGTTGTTCGCCTCGGCCTGTTCGAGCCAGACCCCCGCGAGGTGCCCGACGACCTCGGGATGCTGACCGGCCACATCGTGCGACTCGGAGAAGTCGTCGGCCAGCCTGAACAGCTCCCAGCGGTCCTCGCCGAAGTCCCGGCTCCCGATCGCCAAATCCTCCTCGTCGAGCACGCCGGTCGAGATGTGGTTGGTTGTCGCCTTCCAGCCATCGTGGATGATCGAGCGGGAACCGAGCATCTCGAAGTACTGCGTCGAGCGGGGGTCGGGTGCGGCCGGGTCCGAGAAGGTGGCCCGGATGCTCGACCCGTCAATTCGCTGCTGTGTCACGCCGTCGACGACGGCGGGGAGCTCGATCCCGATGGCGTCGGCCAGCGTGGGCCACAGGTCGTTCACGTGCACCAGCTGCGAGCGGACGCCGCTGCGGGCATCGATGCCCGCTGGCCAGTGCACGACGAGGGGCGTCCTCGTCCCGCCGAGCCAGGTGTAGCGCTTCCAGAGCCGGTTGGGCGTGTTGCCCGCCCATGCCCACCCCCATGAGTAGTGGTTGTAGGTGCGGAACCCGCCCCAGTCGTCGTAGACGGCGAGGTTGTCGGCCAGCGATTCGGGAATACGGGCGGTGAAGCGGTGCTCGTTCGCGCTGCCCTCGACGCCGCCCTCGGCGCTCGCACCGTTGTCCGAGAAGAGCAGCACGATGGTGTTGTCCAGATGGCCACCCTCGTCGAGCGCGGCGAGGAGACGCCCGATCTGTGCATCGGTGTGGGTGAGAAAGCCGGCGAACACCTCTTGCTGGCGGGCCATCATCCGCCGTTCGTCGTCGGACAGCGCATCCCACGCGCTGACCCATTGCGGCCGCTCGCTCAGCGTCGTCCCCGGAGGGACGACTCCCGATTCGAGCTGGCGGGAGAAGCAGCGTGCGCGCCAGGCATCCCAGCCATCGTCGAATGCTCCTCGGTAGGGTGCCACCCACTCGGGGGCGACGTGGTGGGGGGCGTGCATCGCCCCGAGCGCGAAGTACAAGAAGAACGGCTTGCCCGGGGCCGCGTGGTGATGGTCCTTCACATTGCGGATGGCGACATCGGCGAGGTCCTCGGTGAGGTGATAGCCATCTTCGGGCCGCCTCGGGGGGTCCACATAGTGGTTGTCGGCGACAAGGTTGGGCGACCAGTGGTTGGTGTCGCCCTGCAAGAAGCCGTAGTAGTGCTCGAAGCCGAGACCGAGCGGCCACGAGTCGAACGGTCCGGCAAAGGAGCGTTGCCATCTGGGCACGAGGTGCCACTTGCCGACTGCCATTGTGGCGTAGCCGTTGTCCCGCAGCACCCTCGGCATGGGCGCGGCCGACTTCGGGATGCGAGCGGTGTAGCCGGGATAGCCGAGCGGGATGTCTGCCAGGAACCCCATCCCGACCGCGTGATGGTTCCGCCCGGTGAGGAAGGCCGCACGAGTGGGGGAGCAGAGCGACGTCACATGGAAGCGGTTGTAGCGAAGGCCCCCTCGGGCCAGCGCGTCGATGTGGGGGGTCGCGATGTCGGATCCGAAGCAGCCGAGCTGGCCGAATCCGGTGTCGTCGAGGACGATGGCGACCACGTTCGGCGCCCCCGCGGGCGGTCTCGACTCGAGGGGTCGGTCGATGGGCGCATCGCGCACCGTCAGTCCGGCTGGCACATCGCTGCTCATGGTGGCTCCATCTGCTCGCTGGCATCGGGCATGGGATAACGCGACCCCCTGCAAGGGGCTCGGTGACGGGCTGAAGCTACCTCTCGGCCGTCCCTCGCGCAGCAGCGGTGGCCAGGGGAGAGGTAGGTTCGCCGCATGCCCCTCCCCGACGACATTGAACACGGACAACTCGATGGGCACCCCGACGACTCCGCTGAAGAATGGGGGAATCAGCGTGACGACCAGTGGTGGGAGGAGCAGACCCAAGCCGAGGAGTTTGACCTGATGCGGTCATCCCCATTTTGGATCCGGGCGATAGCTCTATTGATAGCGGCAGCCCTTCTTGCCGGAAGCGTTGGGACCTTCGCCGATCTACTTATTGGATCTTCGCGCTAAAAGACACCTCTGCCTGGCAGGGCAGACGAGGTCCGCTCCGGCCTTCACCCCTTCACCCCGGGCGGTCCGCCGGATCGGGCATCTCAAATTCCTCTCGAACTGAGTCTAGGATCTCCGGCCTTTCTAGTCCGGTGAGCCGGCCGACCCTTGCACCTAAAAAGGACGGCGTCCGACCGTATCGCATTCTGTGCTTTCCCCGGTGAACGCCGATAACTCCCATATTTCGATATTTGATGGCCATTTCCACATAAGAAAAAATTCCAACTGGAACCATGACGAGCGTATAGAAGAGAGAATAGAAGGGGTACACAAGAAGCGCCCAATCTCGCGTGCGCCAATTCACCATCAGCACGACTACAAAGTAGAGAAAGAGAACAGTTGCCAGCGTCCATGTTGGATGGGATACATAATACCAGCGCATAGGAAGAAGGATGATCACAATTACTCCTCCGTAAAGGTAAAGAAATGGATGCCTCCATGCCACCCGGAAATTGATAATCATCAGACGAAATTCTCCGCCTGCCCAGGCTGTTCTTTGTCGGGACCAACCACGCAACGTACTTGGTACGGTCGTAGGGACGATGAATGGGATGTGCCCAATTCGGTATTTCTTGAGATTCGCCAAGATACCGATCTCAACATCATTACCTTGAAAAAAGAGGCTATGATTCTCCATAAGATCTCGGTGAACTTCGCGCTTGCCTAAGTGGCACCCTCCCGAGATCATCCATGGCATTATTCTGCGAATTCGCATCGCCATTCGATACTCGTGACCCTGCAAACGCGCCAGAAGGGTGTCGCGGTTCGCCGCGGTCAAGATCACTGATGCCATATCGAGCTGCGCCTCTTTCAACGCGCCGACTAAGTAGTCAAGTGATACGTCGGTCACCGTGTCGGCATCAATGCAGACGACATATCGTGATGATATGGATTGATGAGCGTCGAGGACAATAGTGTCTCTGAGAGTCCCGCCTGTCGCTCGTTGACCGCGTCCGTCCCTTTCCCGTTCGGCTGGGCTCGGAAGCCGAGACGAAACGTGAACTCTAAATCCATGTTGGCGAGCTATGTGTTGAAGTGCCTCATAGAATGTGCCCGTCTCCATGTTGCTCGTAGTGAGCAAAACTCGTTCGCCATAACAATGAAGATAATCGACATTCTCTAGATAGCTAATATGCCCGTAGATTGGAACAATGATTGTGAAATCGGTGCACGGTTCCGTCGCCGATGTGACTGGATAGTAGTTAATGCTCGTGAAGTGGGAACGGAATTGCGTGAGGACATCGATAGAGACAATCAGTATTGGAATGAACAATAACGACGCAACTATATCGATGTTCACGGGCCTTGGTATCCCGAAACAAGCTGGTCTGGGTCTGTCCTTTCCATGAAGGTATTTAGCTCTCGCTCGTCTCGACGCAGTGCTCGCCAGGAAGGAGGCAGAATTGGGCGCTTCTCCGGGGCTAGACGACTTGGGTGGCGGATGGTCCCATCGTCGGGAAGAAGCTTGGACAGTTCTAGGAGCACTTTGAGGGAATCTCGGCCTTCAGACCGCCGGGCGATTTTGGAGATCTGCTCTGTCAGCTTCTTTGGAGGAGCTTGCTTTGCAGTCACCGCCCAAACACGACCGTTCTTTGTTGGGGAGGTGAGCTCGGCTCCATCAAACAACTGTTCATGGAGTTTCTCGCCCACCCGGAGGCCCGTGATGCGAATTTCCGGCAAGGGTATTCCGGCCAGGATGGCGTAACGCCGGACAAGCTCCACAATGCGAATTGGCTCGCCCATGTCGAGGACATAAGTCTCACCTTGGTCTGCCAGCAATGAGGCTTGGATAACGAGTCCCGCAGCTTCAGGAATGGTCATGAAGAATCGAGTGACATCTGGGTCGGTGATGGTCACAGGTTGATCGTTGGCTATCTGAAAGGTCAAGCTGTCCATGAAGGATCCTCGGCTACCCAATACGTTGCCGAAGCGCACAGAGGCAACCCTGGTGCCCCGCATGGCGTGCTCAGCAACGATCATCTCGGCGAGCCGCTTTGTCACTCCCAAGGCCGAGGTTGGGCGGGCGGCCTTGTCGGTCGAAATGTTGACGAACAAACCTGCGTCCGCCTCGATCGCGGCTGCAACGGCGTGCTTTGTCCCGAGGACGTTGGTCTTCAATCCCTCGATCGGGTAACGCTCGAGAAGTGGAAGGTGCTTGTGAGCGGCAGCGTGGTATACGACGTGTGGCCGAACCAACCGGAATATTCGCAGGAGGCCGAGACCGTCTCGTACGTCGGCGAGGATCATTCGTTCGTCGTCAAACAGACCGTGTCCGTGCAAATGGAGCGACAGCGAGTGAAGAGCCGACTCATCGTGATCAAGCGCGAAGACTTCCGCTGCCTGACAGTCCAGCAGCTGTCGAACGAGTTCGCTTCCTATCGAACCGCCCGCCCCGGTGACGAGGATTCGCTTGCCTGCGATGAAGGTCAGGACCGATGGGTCTATCGCCGGGATGGGCGGACGATTCAGAAGTTTCGCTGGCGAGACAGAGGCCGCCCCTTGGCTGACGGTTGTCATGATTGGCGCCATCCTTCCGACACGAATGGGAGTTTGATCAAAAACTTGTGGTGTCTTTTTACTTGAGCGAATGACATCGAAGTGGGATAGCCGGTTGTAACGGCATCAATCGCGGCTGCCAAAGGCCCATTGTCGAGTTGGCATATGCGTCGTCGGGCCTCTGGGGCAGTTCGGCTTTAGTGTGAACACTCGTGGCTCGAGAATTAGAGAAGAAAATGGCAGCGACTGCCGCCGCGCAGCTCGTTGAATCCGGAATGACAGTGGGGCTCGGGACCGGCTCGACGGTCGCCCACTTCCTCCCGGCCCTGGCGGCTCGGGAACTCGCGATCCGCTGCGTCGCCACATCTCTGGCCACCGAGCAGCAGGGGCGCCACCTCGGGCTCGACGTCGAGCCGTTCGATTCCATTGCTCGCCTCGACCTGACCGTCGACGGCGCCGACCAGATCGCCCCCGACGGCTGGCTCGTAAAGGGGGGCGGGGCTGCCCACACCCGTGAGAAGATCGTGGCGGCCGCCACGGAGCGATTCGTGGTGATCGCCGACTCGTCGAAGCCGGTTGCGGCGCTTCATGGGCCGATCCCGCTCGAGTTGCACGAGTTCGGACTCGCCTCGACGCTTCGGCTCCTCGGCGAGGTGACCTTGCGTGATGGGCCGAGGAGCCCTGACAACGGCGTGATTGCGGACTACCGGGGCGCGATCGGTGACCCGGGAGCGCTCGCTGCCTGGTTGGAAGAGGTCCCCGGGCTCGTCGCCCACGGCCTCTTTCCGCCGTCGCTCACCTCGGTCATCCTCATCGGGCGGGGGGACGCAGTCGAGCGGATCGACCGCTGATCGCGCGATCAGGACGTGACGGTCGTGGCCGGGAAACCTTGCCCGGCGAGGTCTGGACCGATCACGACCACGACGTCGAGGCCGGTGGTGGTCGGGACGGGGACCGTCGCAGAGAGAGGCTGGACGGCCGAAGCAGGGACCCCGAGCTCGCTCGCGATGAGCGCGGCGGCAGCCTGCTGCCCGGGGGCGTAGTAGACGGCCGTTGACGAGGCGGTCGCCGTGGCGTTGACCGGTGAGGACAGGGACCAGCCCTGTTGCTGCAGCTGCTGGGTGAAGTGCCCGGCCGCGTTGGCCTCTTGCGTGCCGTTCGCCACCAGCACTTTCACGCTCGAGTGCACGACCGTCGACGTCGTGGTGGAGAGGGAGACGTGCGAGGTCGTCGTCGTGGTCGTGCTCCCGCTCTTTAGATGGCCACTCAGGATTGCGCCGGCAAAGCCGGCGAGCACCAGCGCAGCGATGCAGGCGACGGCGATGCTGAACCGCCTCACCCCTCACTGCCCGACAGGCCCTTGGGACCACTCGCTCTTGCGCCCACCATCGCACCATTTAAACCGGCGCGGACTTGCGGTGCTCGGGAGAGCTTCGGCGTGCCCGAGAGCGACGCGCGCGACGAACCGATCGCCTAGCGCGTGCCCTTGGGCCGTCGCGCCGCACGGCGTGGTGCGCCGTTGACAACGACCTCA